>ERZ780141.1274-NODE-1274-length-15106-cov-11.550927_pt1 | contig 15106 bp, 11 predicted proteins | sample MGYA00433080_ERZ780141 | MGnify/ENA primary metagenome ERZ780141 (study PRJEB29588, sample SAMEA2154047) | human gut metagenome | biome: human gut; feature: human-associated habitat; material: faeces | place: Denmark | collected 2008/2010 ... | reverse complement strand
CGGCGGCGAATACGCTTGCAGCTTGATGCTGGCAAGCAGGTTCTCAACCGTCTTGGAGAGGTTAGCGGTCAGCACCCCGGAGATTTCCTCCAGAATGAGATTGCCGATCTGCCCCTCGTCCTCAATCAGCCCGTCTACCGTGAACAGCCGCCCACGCACACATTTCATGGGATGCTTGTCCAAAAACTGCTGGCAGAACAGCACCTCATTGATGCGCTTCCCGTCAAACCAGTCGGGCAGGCTGTCCTCAAATGGCAAGGTCGTTACGGCGTTTTCTTTGTTTTCCAAGCTCCATTTCCTCCCTCCGTTTTCTCTCGGTGTATTCCTGCAACTGCTTGATCCTGCCGCTGTCCCAAAGCTCGCGGACGGCGGCTGTCCGCTGCTCCGCGCTGCCGAAGATGAACACATCGCATAGATGCTCGATATGGCACTCCATCTGGCAGGCTTCTACAAAACGGTCGTCCAGCGGTTCGTCAGGGGTCTTTGGCGCATACCGCACCTTCCAGCCCCGAAGCAGGTGCAGATAGTCCGTCAGCACAGAAAAACACAGCCGCTCCGTTTCCCGGAACTGCTGTGTCAGGTGATACGGTATTTCTTTTGCGGAACGTGGCAGCGTATATTCCCCTGTCTGCAAGGAGATACCGAAGTCCGCTGCAAGTCGTCCGGCGGCATCGCGGGCATTCAGCCCAGTGAGCTGCGCCGTCAGGTCGATTACGTCCCCGGTCTGTCCGCAGCCGAAGCAGTGGAAGTGGTCGGGGTACAGCTTCATGCTGGGTGTGCGGTCGTCATGGAACGGACAGCAGACCATGCCGCTGCGATTGACAGGCAGGCCGTATCGCTCTGCCGCTATCTGAGGCGTGGCCTGTCCCTTGACGGTTTCATATATCATGTTTCCTCCGTTTCTGCTCGTAATTAAGAGCGTGTAATTTGGCTTTTCGGCAGCCGCTACCGAATAAAAACAAGTTCCCAAAGTGGGAACTTGAAAACGCTGCTAAGGATGCTCACCGATTGAGCACCCTTTTTCATTGTCCGGCTGCATCTTCCAACGACTGTTTCAGATTCATCACCCCACTTTCGATTTTCCTGATCAGACGGGCGGTTTTCATACCCCTCTGTCTGTATGAAGTTCAAATCGTGAAAAAACAGGCGAATCACACGACAAGCCCGTTTCAAAAAACAGGACAGGCTCTTTCCCTGTTCACATCTATATGGTATAATTAAAAAAACACGACAGGAGGGCGAGAAATGATAACTCCCATCAACGAGCACAATATGCTGACGCTGGATTTCTGGCGGGACACCGTGACCTATGAGGGAAAGACCGTGCCGACCGGCACCTTGGGCTGCGAGACGCTGAATATCCCGGGTGAGGTGATCGAAAAGCTGAACGAACTATGCCCGCGTGTGAACCTGCTTCTGGAAAGCATGAATCAGCAGACGCCGAATGCCGCCCTGCTGCCGGATGCAGGGGAAGCGGCAGTGGAAATCCTGACGCTGCTCCGGGACGTGCCGCCTTTTCACCGGCTGGATATGGACTTCTACCTTCCCGGCATCTCCAAAGCGTTTACGCCGGAGGGCTTACAGGCATACAGCAGCGCACAACTGTCTGGTTCGCTTTCGACGAAGCAGTTGGAAGCGGTCAGTCTGGGTGTGCTGCTGGGGCGCATCGTGCCGGTGCTGGGACACCTTGCCTATTCTCTGTCGGAATACAAAAAGGGCATGGAGCGGTTTGCCCTTATACTGGACGCGGAGGGCAGCGACCGCACACCGGACGGTCTGGCAGAATTGTTCAGCAGGTACTTTCCTGCGGAATTCAGGTTGGACGAGGCGAGCCCATGGATGGCGCTTACCAACGAAACCTCCCAGTACCTGTCCGTCCTGTATCCCGGCGAGAACAAGGCAAAGCTGGTGAAGCGCATCCACTACGTTACCTTTGTGGGGATGCTCCGCGCCGACTTCTTCGAGGGTCTGTGCGTGGGTCACGCGCCGAAGAAGTGCCGCATTTGTGGCAAATGGTTCCTGACCACCAACGCAAGGCACACAAAATACTGCGGCGGCTTCGCTCCCGGCGACAAGCTGGGACGCACCTGCCGCCAGATCGGGAATCTGCGGGGCAGGGCGCAGCGGGAGCTTGCGCCGGATCATCCCATCAAGAAGATATACAACCGGCGCATGAACACCATAGATAAAAAGCTGGACAGAGGGACGCTGGATCAGGACGCTGCCGCCGCTATGAAGCGGCCGGCGAAGCGCAAGATGCAGCAGGCGATCAGCGATGTTGCCTATGCACAGGGTAGCTATGCCGCCGAGATGGAGCAGACGGCGCTGCTGGCGGAAGCAAAAGCGGAGATGAAACGATAAGAGGATAACCACTGCGGGAAAGGGGGTGCGGACATGAAGGACAAGCGCGACGAGCTGATACCTGAGCGGCTTACGGGCTACACATGGGAACTGTCCGGTTATGCGCCTAAAGTGCCGTTCTCCAACTCGGACAGCCTAACCATGCGGGAGGTGCGGAACGCCTTTCAGCTCACGCCGGAGCCGCCGGAGATGGCGCTGAACGAGTACATACGGGAAGCCGTCAGGCACAAGAACCTTGCGTACTTCTCCTTCTTTCTGCACCGCTTTGAAAAGCGGCTGAACGGCGTGATCTATCGCTTCCTCACCCGTAACGGCATTGACCGCTATGACCCCGCACGGTTTCTGGACTACAAGCTGGAAGTCCTGCAAATGCTGCTGTTCTGCCTGCCGAGGTTCGATCCGGAGCAGGAGACGGAGTTTCTGAAATATGCCAAAAACTATATTCGGAACGGGCTGCTGTTCTGCCGTGCGTTGGAGGAGGCAGGCTCCTTTGGAAGTATTGCGGAGTACCAGCGTGTGCGGCATATCGGGGCGATATATACCGATTCCGGCAAGAGCCGCACAGAGGTCGTTGCGAAGTTTGCGGAGAAAGCCGGGTACAAGGAGGACGGTGCAACGGCTGACGAGCTGCTGACCGTTGCCCGGCACAACCGGAGCATTGTTTCCCTTTACCGCACGGAGCAGGACGAGGACGGCGAGGAAACCGGAGAGGACGTGACCTGCGACGATAGCTGGAACTATGCGGACATCCTCTGGAACGGCGTCCGGGCAAAAGTTGTAAAGAGAGCCTTTTGGGAAATGGAGCTGCGGGAGCAAAGACTGCTGGAGGGACGGAACGCCATCTGCATGGCCTGCGGGCGGGTCAGCCCCATGTCGAAGCAGAAATCCTTTGAGGAACTGGCGGTCATGTTCGAGGGCAGTGGGGCAAGCGGCGCGGAGCGCGCCTACCGCCGCGCTTTGGATAAGCTGCGCCTGAAGCTCATGGAGAGCGGCATGGTGCATACCGTGACCTTGAAACAGGTGAAAAGCACGAAGAAGAACAAAAAAATAGCCGCCGCTGTCTACCTGTATCAGGCGGACAACGACGGCGGATGGGGCGAGTTGCGGTTTGATTTTGCAACTGGCACGGCGGAGATCGTCTGGCTGGCGGAGTTGGATACGGTAAAGTCCAACGTCTTCGCAAGGACGGCGATACGGTACATACAGAGTTTTCCAGAGGTGCGGCTGCTGAAGGAGGCTGTTGTGCCGTTTGAGATGGACCGCCCGGAGAAGCCTATTCCTCCGGTCAAAGTGTCTGAGCCATCGAAAGCCAATGCGCTGCACACAATCGCGCTGCGGCAGATAGAAATCCAGAAAACGGGTGAAACAATCACCGCCGCTGTCTACCTGTATCAGGTGGACAACGACGGTGATTGGGGCGAGATCAGATTTGATTTTGCAATCGGCACGGCAGAGATTGTCCGGCTGGCAGAGTGGGACACGATAAGGTCCAATGTCTTTGCAAAGGCTGCTATCCGGTACATACAGAGCTTGCCGGAGGAAAAAATGCCGAAGGAGCGTGTTGTGCCGCTTGAATAATCCTCTACATCAAATAAAGGTGCGCTATGCGAAAGAAGGGCGCGGAAAGTGAGGCCTCTGTCATGGAAGATAGATATAAACATGAAATGGTTATATGGAGCCGTGTCTCTGTAAATATCGCCGAGGTAAGGCATGGACTGCTGATAAAACGAGCGGCTGAGGAGCTTTTTGAAAACAGTTGCTTTCTATTCGTATGCGGAAGATCCGGCACAGTTCAAATTGAAGATACCCCATATGTACTAAAAACGAATATTCTTTTCCATGTTGGCAGCAACCAGACAATACGGTTAGATGCGGCAGGCGGAGAGCTGGAATACTTTGCAGTCGCTTATCGCGCAGAGCTGCCGCCCAACGCCGGGCGTGAATTGGTTGCGGAATTCGTACAAGCGAGTCCTTTTATCCAAACTGTTTCTGTGAGAGTAAGAAATTCGTCGGCAGTGAATCTGCTTTTTTTAGAAATCACAGACGTATGGAACACAAGGGAGCCGTCAGGCTATTTACAGGCGAAAAAATGCTTTTACCAGATACTTTGTTCTTTTTATGGTGAAAGAGTTCCCCAAGAGACGCCTGAAGCGGAGATCGACATCTTTGCCAAGGTGCGTCAATACATTCAGGAAAATTTCTCCGAAAGAAACATGGTGGAGCATCTTGCCTCATCTCTGTGTGTAACACGAACAACACTTCACGATCAGTTTAGAAAAAATATCGGCATAAGCCCGCAGCAATACATCATGCAGCTGCGATTGGACTGCGCTTGTCGTGCGCTTTCCAACACGCGTACACCAATAGATGAAATCGCTGCTTGTTGTGGACTTCGGGATAAAAGTTACTTATCTCGCGTGTTTAAGCAAAAATACGGCATGACGCCGGGAGAGTATCGCAAGCGGTATACTTTAGCACAAAACCCTGTGCACGGTATGCCACAGGCGAGTCCGCTTTTCCAGTCAGAGAATAAGGCGAACTATATCCTGATTGAAAACTTCGGTCGACTACACCGTTATTACGGAATCCCTCGCCGTATTGTATGCCTTGACTATTCAGCTGCGGAAATCTGTGCCGCATTGGGTGTTGCAGATCGAATTGTCGGCGTAGCTTCTGCGGAAAGCTCACTCGCCGACTGTGCAGTTGATTATCAAAAGGAGATTGCTATGGCACCTTTCCTGCCGGGACGATCTCTTGACCAAAACGTACCGGACTTTTCATCTGTGTGCGACTGCAAACCCGATTTGGTGATCGGCTCTGCTTACAGCTTTGATGCCAGAGGAGGCATAGCTGGAGCGGAGGATTTTGAAAAGAGAGGGCTACACATTTATGCTTTGAAAGCCACCTATGTTTTGAACAGTACATTTGAAGATACCTATGAAGATATCAGGAACCTTGGGAGGATTCTCGGAGTGGCGGTTCGCGCCGGAGAAATAATCTCTGACATGCGGACACAGGAAAAAGAACTGCTGAAATATAAGGAGACTTCGGATAAACCTCTCAGATTTTTTTCATTTGACTCTCATATTGCGGGAAAGGCGTTCACATGCGGCCAATCGCTGGAATCTTATATGATATCCTCTGCTGGGGGGGAGAACATTTTTGCGGACAAAGCTCGGCAATTTGTTTCTGTGGAATGGGCGGAGGTCGCCGCAGCAAATCCACAGGCAATCCTGATACATTGTTTTCATGACGCAGGAGACGGCGAAAGAAAGATGGCTCTGCTGCATCGGATTTCGGAGCTTGCCGATACAGAGGCCATGAAGAATAACCGGATCATGACTCTTGGCATCAAAAAACTCTTTCCCGGTATTGATAATATCAAAACGGCTATCCAACTTGCAAAATGGATACGGACGACATCGCAGGGCCTTTCTGACAATTATGAAACCCACTCCTGACAAAAATGCATTTATTTATCAGGCTTTCTGTGATAATAATTTAGTTAAAGAGCTTTAACCTAAAGCCGTGCAGTTTTGCCACGGCTTTTGAAAAGCACAGCAGTTAGACATCGCTAACTAAAATCAACAGAAAGGTTTGAGTCAAGAAAATGAAGCGAGTTCTTGTATTATTGTTGGGTGCGGTTCTTCTGTTCAACCTGTGTGCGTGCGGAAAGTCCCCTGCGCATAAAGACGGGGAGCTATCCAACAGTCAAAACGATCAGCCCGTCGTTATCGAAAACATGGGTACAACCACAACATATGAAAAAGCGCCGGAATCTGCGGTTGCTCTTTCTTACAGCATTGCAGAGATTATGGTGGCTCTCGGTCTTGAAGATAAAATTGTCGCCATTGCTCCAAGCATGTACATCCTTGACCAAGTTTCTGAACAGTATCGGGATACGGTAGGCTCCTTTCCTGTGCTTGACGGCCAACACGGCGTTCCTTCTCTTGAAACAGTTCTTGCCACAAATGCCGAATTTGTTTATGGCGATTCTTATTCTTTCTACGCATCAAGCGTTGGCACTCGTGAGGATTTTGAGAATGCCGGTGTAAAAATCTACGCTACAGAGGGTACTTGTGTAAGCAACCCTACCTTTGAGAACATTTATAATGACATTTTGAACATCGGCAAGATTTTCCGTGTTGAAGATCGTGCAGCGGAATTAGTTGTAGAATTAAGACAAAGAGAATCTGAAGTAACTTCTAAAGTCAGTGGTCTTGATCCTGTCTCGGTATTCTATTACGACTCTGATACCGGCGGAGGTGTTGCCATGTCCACGATTGGCAACACTGGACTTCAGCTTTATATGCTTGAGCTTGCAGGCTGCAAAAGTGTCTTTGATGATACTGACGGGGAATACATCATGGTTTCATGGGAGGATGTCATTGACAGAGACCCGGAATACATCCTTGTCTGCGACTATTACGGGAGCGGGTATGCCGAAGGAAAAATCGCTGAAATGAAAAACAATCCTGACACGGCAGATATGGATGCCGTTAAAAATGACCGATTTATTATCGTACCCGGCCTTGCAATGTTCCCGAGCCTCGAATGCCTCGATGTAGTTGAGCAAATTGCCGATGCCGTGCATCCGTAAATCTCTATAAGTCCAACCCAAATTGGGACGGCTTTTATTGGCCGTCCCAATTCAACCATAGGAACACTTTCATGGAGGTAGGCCGATGTTCATAAACCGACATCTCATGTCCTTTGCTTCCGGGCATTGGATTAAAATAATCGGTACCTTTGCGCTACAACTTGTGCTTACAGTATCTGCTACGTTGGTATCACTTTGCATAGCCTTTGTTGTCCGTATGATACAGGGCGAAGCGCAAATTTTGTTCTTTCATCGTATTTGGCAGATTTTTCTTACGATAGCTCTACTGATTGGAATTAGGTTTATTCTTGCCAAATTAAAGACGCTTGCATCCGAGAAATGCAGTTTGGAGATAAAAGAATCCTTGCGTAATGAGCTGTTGCTGAAGATCTTTGCTCTTGGTCCTGCGTATATGGGGAAAGAACGTACCGGGAATACTGCATCTACAATCTCCACCAAAGTGGAGTATCTAAATGAGTATTATACGATTTATCTTCCAACAGCGGCGTCTTCTCTCATCAATTCGACCATTCTGATTTTGATATTGAGCAGGTTCAATACAGTTACTGCTTTGATTTGCATAATCGCCTGCGCGGGTATCTACTTGTGTCCTATGTTGTTCTATTTTCTGATGCGTAAACGAGGCGAAGAAGAAATGCGAGAACATTCGGAGTATTATAGCGACTGTCTTGACAGCATCCAGGGCATTTCGACACTGAAAGCATTTAACGCCAACCGGCATCAGAGGGAGATCATCCACGAAAAAGGCGAAAAGCTCCGGAAGGCGGTCATGGGACAACTGCGAATCACCATGATTGAGAATGTGGTGCTTCAGTTTTTCGCAGGGCTCGGAAGTGCATTTTCCATAGCTGTTGCAGCTTATCAATGTACCATCGGGAATATGGAAAATACGACTTTGGTATATGCACTGTTTTTGATCGGCGCTTGTTTTGCGCCGATGGCTTCACTGATCAATGCGTGGCACTTTGGATACCGTGGTGTTGTTGCATCCTATTCTATCGTTGAGCTGCTTGAAGAACCTGTGAAAATGTCACTGCTTCCAAATGATCAGCATGCCGCTGGCAGACGCTGCGAAACGAGATTTACTGGAGACATTACTTTCAATGATGTTTCATTCTCGTATGAGCCAGAAGAAGGCCCTGTATTGGATCATGTGTCCTTTAGCATACCGTTCCAAACATCAACAGCACTGGTTGGCGTATCGGGAAGTGGAAAATCTACGATTGCACACCTTCTTGCCGGTTTTTATCCTGTCGATTCGGGTTCCATAATAATAGGGGGCAGGCCACTGACGGAAGAAACCGTTTTCAGTCTCCAAGACGACATTTCAGCAGTATGGCAGGATTGCCGGTTGTTCTACGGAACAGTTGAGGAAAACATGCTCATTGGCAAACCGTCCGCTTCTCATGAAGAAGTCGAGCAGGCGGCAAAGAACGCAAGCATTCATGACCTTATCACAAGTTTACCCGATGGCTACCAGACGCTGATCGGCGAGCGGGGTATGCGTTTTTCTGGAGGAGAACGCCAGCGGATTGCAATCGCACGTGCTTTTTTGCGCAATTCCCCCATTGTAATATTGGATGAGGCAACATCTTCGCTGGATCGTCATAATGAAATAGAGATCCAGCGCAGTCTTCAAAAGTTGAGTTCAGGAAAAACCTGCCTTGTGATTGCCCATAGACTTGCCACGATACAAGCGGCAGACCAGATCATCATAATGAATAAGGGGAAAATCCTTGAAAAAGGCACTCATGAACAGTTGCTTCGTTCTTCTGAAAATTACCGTCTCCTGATGGGGTCTCAAGTAGCTGGAGGTGTGAGCAATGAAGCGTGAAAAAACACGAATCGGTTATGCGATAGAATTGAGCAAATATATCAAGGGCTTCCACGGATACCTTCTTGGAGCCATATTCTGCAACATGGTGTTCAAGGTGCTTCCTCTTTTGACGGGGCTTGTCACCTCGTACCTTGTAAGCAGCGTGCTGTTTGGAGAGACAAGCCAAGTTGTCTCTTTACTCATTACAGCAGGTGTATTGGTGCTTTTGACTTCTGTTTTTTCTTATCTGGATGTACAGGTAAGTCATGACATGGCGTATAGGATTCTGACCCAGCTAAGGGATAAATGCTATGACAAATTGGATGTGCTGGCTCCCGCAGCCACCATGGGACAGCGAAGCGGAGATATGATCAGCATTATTCTTGGCGATGTAGAGACGCTTGAATGGTTCTATGCGCATACCATTGGCCAATTGGTTGTGGCTGTTGTTGTGCCAACCGCTGCATTAGTGTTTATGGGGCTACTCTCTTGGTATCTGCCAATCATTATTATTCCCTTTATTGTCCTCTTGGTTTTAGTTCCTCAGCGATCTGCAAATGAGGCAAATACGCAAGGCACAACAGTCAAAACCACGACTGGTATACTCAATTCGATTATCGTGGACGGCGTACAAGGAATCAAAGATATCATTTCTTTTCGCTGGCAACAAGAATACTTTAAGAGGTTCTTCTCAGCGAACAGGGATTACACGGATGCGTCAATTGCCTACGCAAAGCGTCGAGGAAACGAAAGCCGAGGGATTTCTCTGATTATGGAATCGGCAGCCCTTGTTGTAGATGTTGTTGTAATTCTTCTCGTTGTCTCAGGGAAGGTTCCTGTGCTGTGGCTGATGCCGCTTTTCGTTCTGTCTTCCGCTATCTTCTCTCCCATTCAGGATGCACTGGCAATGAGCACAAATTACGGACTAATCTTTGGTGCGGCAAAGCGAGTCATAGATTTGTTTTCCATGGAGCCTATGGTTAAAGATACAGGCAAAGAGCTCTTTCAGGCTGATTGTGCGGTGACCGTCACATTTGATAACGTCAAGTTTTCATATCCCGGATTTTCAACGGATCAGGACAATCCTCCTGTCCTAAGCGGGCTATCCTTTTCCTTCCATACAGGAGAAACAGTCGCACTTGTCGGTGCATCCGGCAGCGGAAAAACGACTGCGGCACGACTTCTTCAAAGATTTTGGGATGTAGATGAAGGAACAATTAGCATCAACGGTAAGGATATACGAGAGTTGTCTCTCGACAGTCTGAGGGATACCGTTACAGTTGTCCCTCAGGATGTATACCTGTTTAATATAACTATCAAGGAAAACCTTCGACTTGCCAAATTAAGCGCAACAGAAGAAGAAATACAAAATGTCGCTACGAAAGCGCGTGCAGACGAATTCATCAGAAAACTTCCAAATGGGGTTGACACCCCAATAGGTGAAAGGGGGTTGCGTCTTTCCGGAGGCGAAAAGCAAAGATTGTCCATCGCACAGGCTTTTCTTAAAAACTCTCCTGTCCTTGTTCTTGACGAGGCAAGTGCAAACCTTGACGCAGAGAATGAGCGCCTTATAAATCAAGCAGTTGCACACTTGAAAAAGGGACGTGCTACGTTGGTCATAGCGCATAGGATTTCAACAATTCGTAGCGCAGATAAAATTGTGGTAATTAAAGATGGGAAGGCTCTTGCAGAAGGAACCTATGGCGATCTGATCAAGAATTGCTCCGACTTTAGACAATTAATGGGAGATGAATATGGTGGCAAATCGAACAATGAATAATTCAGACCGCCTCACATGGCTCATGCCTGTTCTTATCATTTTTTTAACGGCAATGATTGCGGTCAGCATCATCGTGGGCATTTTCCTCGGATCTGCCGATTTAGATGCAAAGACCGTCATTGATGTTCTGCGATACAAACTATTTGGAACAGAAAACCCCGATTTGAAACGTTCTGCAATAAGCATAGTCTGGGAACTTCGTTTGCCACGGGTTTTATTGGCGCTTGCCGCAGGCGGTGGATTGGCTGTTGCAGGGGCAGCGATGCAGGCTGTAACCCAAAATGTTATGGCCGATCCCTATATTCTAGGCGCATCCAGCGGGGCATCTGCTGCGGTGGCATTTACATTTGTCATTGGCGGAGCCTTTGCACAGTCCGGATCGGTGATTTCTGTATTTGCGTTTGCAGGAGCAATTCTTGCACTGTTGCTCGTCTATTCCGTGGGAATGGTCGGGAGCGCAGGTTCGACGAGCAGACTTGTATTAGCTGGTATGGCAATAAGCGTAATTTTGACAGCTGCAACACAGTTCTTTGTTTCAATTGCTCCGGATGCCCATACTGTCCGCAACATCACAGCATGGACGATGGGCAGTCTGTCCAGTGCAAGATGGACTACAATCGGTTTTCCTAGCATTGGCGCCATTGTCGGGTCTCTTATTTTTATCTACTTTGGGAGAGCATTTAATCTGCTCTCCCAAGGGGATGAGACAGCCACAAGCCTTGGCCTCAATGTAAAAAGCATAAAACGCCTCACAATCATTGTTACAGCTTTCATAACCGGTGCAGTTGTTTCTGTCGGAGGCGTCATCGGCTTCATTGGGTTTATCATTCCGCACATTGTTCGCATCCTCATCGGGTCGGATCACCGAAAAGTTTTCCCATTGTCGTTCCTAGTCGGCGGTTTGTTCCTTATGTGGATGGACGTGCTTGCACGTACAGTCATTGCCCCGAAAGAACTGCCGGTCGGTATTTTCACAGCTTTTTGCGGAGGCCCTTTCTTCATCTGGCTTTTGTATCGAAAAAACCGATATGGAAAAATGTGAGGGGAGAATCATGGATAACAAGATTACAATTCAAAAGATGTCATATTCAGTGGGTGATTACAGTATCCTTCATGACATTTGCCTTTCTGTAGAGCAGAATCAATTTGTCGGGCTGATCGGTCCAAATGGCAGCGGCAAAACAACTTTGCTAAAACACATTTATCGTGCGCTCCCTCCTGAGAAAAGCACAGTGTTTATCAACAGAAGAGAAATAGAATCCTTTTCCTATCGTGAGACGGCGAAACAAATCACAGTCATGCGTCAAGAAAACGGATCAGATTTCGATTATACGATTCTTGAAATGGTATTGATGGGGCGTGCACCTTATCGAAAGTACTATGAGAAAGATTCCGCTGAAGATAAGCAGATCGCCATAAATGCTCTTAAGTATGTTGGAATGGAACATTTGATAAACCGGTCTTTTTCTACATTGTCAGGCGGAGAAAAGCAGCGGGTATTGATTGCACGTTCATTGACACAAGAAGCTGATATCTTGGTATTAGACGAGCCGACCAATCATCTGGACGTACACTATCAATGGCTCCTTATGGAGGTCATTGCCGGTCTCGGGAAAACGGTTCTTTCCGTTTTTCATGAGCTTAATTTGGCGTGTGCGTTCTGCGATGAATTATATGTATTAAAGGACGGATTGATTACCTGTCATGGATCGCCCGCTGAGGTTTGCACGCCGGAACTGCTGGCCGGGATCTTTGGCGTGAAAGCAGATGTAATACAACTTGACAGTGGGCGTCCTTACATTGTATACAGACATAGCATCGACAGGTGACTTTGCTGCGCTTTGGATTCTTTCCACTAATGAGTTGCTGCGAATGTCTGTTTTTGCGAATCAGGATTATTGTTGCACTTACAAAAAACCGCTTCCAACATTGAGTGTTGAGAGCGGTTTTTGCAACGTTTCATTAGTGGGAGGATATGCAACCAGATTCTTCCCTATGCTGTCAGCTCTCTATAATGCTATGCTCACGGGAACTCTTGCAGTATTCCTCAATGCCGCCGTTCAGTACAAGGTCAGCGTATTCCAGAGGTTTGTTGTAGATCAGCCAGTCCAGTTCGGCGCGGTCAAAGCGGTTGTCTGCAACTTCGTTCTCCACGACGATACAATCAATGGAGATTATGTTGCCGTCTGCGAAAAGCAACTCCACGCAGGCAGTGTCGATATTAAATTCATAAGAAATTAGTTTGCTCATGATGAAGCCCTCCATGGTATGACAATTTGGTATAAAAAGAAAAGCTGCCCATTTCTGTTGGAAACAGACAGCTTTTGCAACCTTGAGGTTGCTCTGCACACCCGAATCTGTCAGCCAACAGTAAAAAGTTAAATTACTTCCTTATCACTGTTAAGCCAAGGTGTTCAGGCTTTTTTACGGCCGGAAATTTTCTAAAAACTCCATGGATCAATGGCAGCTTTACAGAGGTTCAAACAGGATTTGAACCTCTGTTTTTCCATATTCAAGGAATTTTTGCTGTCAGCGCCCTTTTTCAGAGGGCTGCGGCGGCTGGATTTCAGAAAAATCGAAGAAAAATCTTTCACAAAGTTATGGGCGCTGGATTGTTGGTTTTCACGAACCAATGACCAGCGCCCTTTTTGCATTCAAAAAGGGCTGATATGCTCCCCATAGAGTAGACAAGCAGAGAGTAAAAATCTGCAACTACTTCGGATGGGGAGCATTCTTATGTCAGTAATGAATTATGTGAGTTCGGAAATAAAAATCATTGCGGTAAAACACAGTCTCGTCGGAACCGAAAGTCTCAATCAGTCCGCAGCGAGATTTGGCGTGAGCCGGAGCACACTACAAAAATGGCTGTTAAATTATGAAATGTTTGGCACGGAAGGTCTATGCCATCGGGCCGGAAACCATCACTACTCCAAGGAGATCAAGCGCGAAGCGGTAGAAGCCTATTTGTCCGGGCGGATGAGTGAAGAGGAAATCTGCAAAAAATATCAGATTCGGTCGAGAACACAGCTTGAGAAGTGGGTTTCGTTGTATAATGGCCAAAAAGAGTTCCGTCCCGCGGGCGGAGCCAGGAAGGGTACATGTATGGCCAGGATCAGCGGAGAAGAAAAAGAGAAGGCGGTGGAATTCTGCATCGCCCATGACAGGGACTACGCCCTGACAGCAGAGCGCTTCGGATTTACATACCAGCAGATCTATGGGTGGGTGCGGAAGTATCACGCGGCGGGTCTCAACAGTCTGCGAGAGGATCGGGAGTGCTCCAGAGAACTTTCCGACTGGGTCATTGAGAATAAGCATCTCAAAGCGGTCAATCTTGAGCTGGAAATGGAGGCTGTGCTGCATCGGAAGCTTCAGCAGTACCGACACCAAGGCCGCAGTTCGCCGGATCTCAGCGGCGTGCGGCAGGCTGCCGCGTATCAGGCCATCAAAGAATTGCACGAGGAACACAGATGGCCTGTTTATAAGCTCTGCGCTGCGGTAGGCGTCAGCAAGGCCGGATATTATAAATGGCTCAACCGCGCCGTGAGCCAAAAGCAAACGGAGGACGAGAAACTGGCCGGGCTCATTACCGAGATTTATCAGGCCCAGCGCGGTATTCCCGGATACCGGCAGATGAAGATCATTTTGGAACGCCGCTATGGGCTAAAGTGCAACTTGAAACGGATCTACCGTCTTATGCGCGTGCTTGGACTGCGGTCTGTATGCAGGAAGAAAAAGCGGCGGTATCAGAAGAAGACCCCGGCGGAATACACCGCGGAAAATATTTTGAACAGGGAGTTTTCGTCTGACCGGCAGAATGAGAAATGGGTGACTGACATAACAGAACTCAAATACGGCTCTGGCAGCAAGGCATACCTGAGTGCTGTGCTGGATCTGTACGGAAGGAATATCGTTGCGTTCTCCCTGAGCCGCCGCAATAATACACCTCTTGTGCTGGACACCTTCGAGCAGGCGTTTCAGAAATATCCGGACGCAAAACCGCTGCTGCACAGCGACCGGGGCGTCCAATATACCAGTCGTTCCTTCCGAAAAGAAATGAAACGCGTCGGCGTATGCCAGAGTATGTCCCGCGTGGGGCGCTGCCTTGACAACGCCCCAATGGAGGGATTCTGGGGCATCCTAAAAACGGAAATGTATTACCTCTATCATTTCGAGGATTACGAAACTCTGCGGAAGACGATCTGCGCATATATTGACTTTTATAACAATGACAGGTACCAGAAAAAGCTTGGCTGTATGACACCGGCGGAATTCATCGCAGCTTCAGCAAAATAATAACGCAGAGAATCCTACATGTTATAGAATCCTCTGCATAGTTTTTATTTCTTGCTTTGTCTACTTGACAGGGAGCAGTTCAGGCTTTTTTGCGCTCAAAAAGGGCGCTGCAGATTGGAGGTATGATATTGAACGAAGAACTCACACCGCAGAAGGAAAGATTTCTGCGTGAGGTAGAACACCAGCTCCTGCGAAAGGAACTGGACGTAAGGCTGCTGGAAGACGGTCTGGTCCA
>ERZ780141.1273-NODE-1273-length-15126-cov-1.993896_pt1 | contig 15126 bp, 8 predicted proteins | sample MGYA00433080_ERZ780141 | MGnify/ENA primary metagenome ERZ780141 (study PRJEB29588, sample SAMEA2154047) | human gut metagenome | biome: human gut; feature: human-associated habitat; material: faeces | place: Denmark | collected 2008/2010 ... | reverse complement strand
ATTGTCCCACATCTTTGCCAATCTCACAATTATCAGCACCCACAAAAGCCGTATAACGGTCCGACAAAATCTTACGGTCAATTACCACAACAGGTATTCCCAGCCCGTATGCCTTCTCCACAACAGGAGTGACAGCCGCCGCCTCATTCGGAGCGACAATCAATAAATCAACTTTCCTGTCAATAAAATAGTTGATATCTTCTATCTGATTCCGGTTATTATCTTTCGCGGTACGGATCTCCACCTCCACCCCATCATAAAACAAGGCTTCACGTACAATTTCATGATTCATTTTATGCCGCCATTCGTCATCACTACATTGTGAAACACCAATGTAATAGCGCGTATGTTTCTGACTGCACGATGTCAGAATTCCCATAAGGCATAAAATCAAAAACAAAAGATGTTTTTTCATGTTCCTCAAGGTATTTATAGATAACAAAGATAAAAGGTAACCACAAAAAAAAAAAAAAAAAGGCAAACGAAAAAAAAAAAAAAAGAAACCCGCTAATAAAACAAACATCTGCAAGAGAAAGTAAAAAAAGAACATCGCGAAGAACCTGATTACATCTACTTTGTATTTACAGGTTCTTCGCGATACAGCCTCAGACAATATGATTTCCAATCCAATTTGAATGAGTATCCGCAACCATTAAAATTTAAATCAACTCATTCTTTAAACGAGCCGGCAACTCAGGCATAGCCCCGTTTTGCGTACATACGTATGCAGAAACCTCAACAGCCAGTTTATGCGCCTCGGCAACCGGCTTTCCCTTCAAAATAGCAGCTACAAAAGTCCCCGTGAACGAATCCCCCGCCCCTACCGTATCGGCCACCTCCACCTTCGGAGTCTCTACAAATGAAATCTCACCCGGAGTAAAGACATAACTGCCATTGACACCACACGTTAAAATCAACATCTTCAGATTATATTTCGCCAACAGAATCCAGCATTTATCCTGCAAGTCTATGCCGGGATAACCGAACATACGGCTCACTGTGACCAACTCCTCGTCATTAATCTTTAAAATATTACATTTTTTCATCGAGTTGCAAAGAATCTCCTTCGTATAGAAACCTTGGCGCAAATTCACATCGAAAATTTTACATTGTCCTTCTCCTTCGGGCATCACATCCAGAAAACGGTTGATTGTTTCCCTTGAAACCACACTACGCTGTGCCAACGAGCCGAAACATACGGAACGGGTATTCTTTGCCAACTCTTCCAAAGCAGGTGTAAAAGGTATATTATCCCAAGCCACCCCTTCTTTTATATCATACATAGGTACCCCATTAGGGTCCAGTTCCACCTGTACGGTTCCTGTGGGATAAGGCACTTTCTCTATCTGATACTTCAAGTTCTTACCATCAAAATTCTCAAGTATCTCATTACCCAGCTTGTCATCGCCAATCGCACTGACCACCCGGCTGTCAAAACCGAATTGTGACACATGATAAGCGAAGTTTGCCGGAGCACCACCAATTTTCTTTCCTTCGGGCAGCACATCCCATAGTGCCTCACCCATTCCTACGATGATTTGATTCATGATATTATTTACTGTTTACAATTAAAATCATTTCTTTATTTTCAAGGTATACATCAACAAATAGATAACTCCGACAGTCATCACCGCCACAGCGCCACTCTGCCCCATGGCATCACCGGCAACTCCCATGGCCAACGGAAATACCGTACCGCCGAACAGCCCCATAATCATCAATCCGGAAACTTCATTTTTCTTTTCGGGCATGGCAAACAATGCCTGCGAGAATATAATAGAGAACACATTGGAGTTACCGAAACCAATCATGGCAATGCAAATATAAATAATTGTTTCCGAATGGAATATAAATAATCCCACCATTGCCAGCAACATGAACACGACACTGAGAGCAAAGAAAGACTTTGCAGAAGCCTTTTGCAAGATAAAGGCTCCGAGGAAGCAACCCACCGTACGGAAAATAAAATAAAGACTTGTTGCAAAACCGGCCTCAGCCAATGTCATATCCAAACGCTCCATCAAGATTTTAGGAGCCGTTGTATTCGTACCGACATCAATACCGACATGGCACATGATCCCAATGAAAGACAAGAGAATAAACGGTTTTCCCAACAAGGAAAAGCACGCTTTGAAGCCGGACGCTTTATCGGGTTTCTCTTCCTCAATAGGGGTCAGCCCCAACAACACGATGGCAAAAACGGCTATCACCATATAAACAGGAAATAATACCCGCCAGCCAAGCCCGAAAGTAGGAATAGCCTGCATCGCTCCCCACATGGCAATGTAAGGGGCAAGAAAGGAAGCAATAGCTTTTACAAACTGACCGAAAGTCAATGTACTTGCCAACTTTTCCCCCGCAATAATATTACTCAGCAACGGATTCAAAGAGGTTTGCATCAACGCATTACCGATACCCAGTAAAGAGAAAGAAATCAACATAAGCGTATAGCCGTCGCCGAATATAGGGAGCAGCAAAGAGGCAAAAGTGACAATCAGACTCAGAAGAACTGTCTTCTTACGCCCTATCTTATTCATCAGAATACCTGTAGGTACGGAGAAAATCAGGAACCAGAAGAAGACCAAGGAAGGAAATATATTGGCTTGAGAGTCTGTCAGATCCAGATCCGCTTTTACATAATTCGATGCAATCCCCACCAGGTCTACAAATCCCATGGCGAAGAAACACAGCATCACCGGAATTAATTTGGCATACAGATTTTTATTGCTATTCATGACTTTATACTTAGTTTACAAACCTAACTTATATATTGTGAAATTTGAAATTTTCATCTCTCCTCCTTTACTATAAAAACGCAAAGAGTTATAAGGTTCATTCGGGAATACCAGATTAGTCATGGCAACGCGGCCACCGTCAACAAACAACTCCACACTTCCATTATCCACAAAAACTTGAATTTTATGTGCCTTCGCGGTGTTTATCGGAGCCCAAGTACCCAAAGCAAAATCATTTTTATAATTCACCGTAACCTCTTTATAACGAGCATAACTTTCTTCGGTATCCAAATCATGCGGTTTTACCTTCTTGCCAAAGTCTACAATACCGCTTTCCGCACGGTCCATTACCACACGTCCCTCCGAAGCATCCAGATAAATCTTCACCTTCTCACCCAAACTGTTCAGCAATTCAAAACCAGCCTCTTTACCAGCCGACACCAGTTGCAATTCCAGTTCAAAAGCGCCGTCGTTATTTTCAAAAAGTGTTTCTAAACGCTTCTCGCCATTTACTGTAAAATCATCCAGCTTTTTAGAATCTTTCCGCAAGTGCTCCGTTTCCTTTACCGGTGCGGCACTCAGATAAAGCTGTTTGTCTTCTCCCGTATACAGACTCAGCTCACGCGGCAAAGCATTGGCACTGCGGAACTGTTGTATAGGAGTATAGTTAGCATACTGCCAGTTGCTCATCCAAGGTACGGCAATGACACGGTCGCCGGTATTCGAGAAACAAACAGTGGCATAATGATCTTTCCCCCAGTCGAGCCATTTCACCACCTCGGGTTTCGTATCACATACAAACTGATGCCCGTCAAAGTCGCCTGTAAAATACATCGTACCGCTGCCTCCATAGACAAATCCCGGATTGATATTGACAATCATCACCCATTTCATCCTGGTCCGGTCACCATCTACAGGAAGTTGGATGAAATCCGGACATTCGAACTGATTGGGCTGAGGACCAAATCCTTCTCCAAACTCACTCATATATTCCCATTGCTTCAAGTTGGCAGATGAATAAAAACGCATATTCTTATCCGCACTGACAATCATAATCCATTTCTGTTCGGGTTCATACCAAAAGACCTTCGGGTCACGGAAATTCTGTAGTCCGTCAAACGGAGTAAGAACCGGATTCTGTTCATACTTCGTATAAGTACGCCCGTTGTCCGTACTGTATGCCATACTTTGTACCTGGCTCTGCCCACCGGGTATATTACGGTGCGAAGTATAAAAAGCGACAATTGTATTTTCACCGTAGCCTGCGCTGTTCTTTGTATCCACCACTGCACTCCCCGAGAAGATATGTCCCAAAGTATCCCTTGCAATGGCAGGGTCAAGATGCTCCCAATGCACCAAGTCCTTGCTCACGGAATGTCCCCAATGCATATTCCCCCATACCGAACCGTAAGGATTATACTGGAAATAGAGATTCCATACGCCATCCTTATAGAACATACCGTTAGGATCATTCATCCATCCGTATGCAGGAGTATGATGATAGATTGGACGATACTGCTCGCGATTGCTGATGTCATATATATCCGAGAATTGCATCTTCTTCCAGCATCCGAAAGAAGCTATGCCGCCATCTGTACGGTAAGTGCCGTTGACATGGATGTCGAGAGCCAGGCTCTTCTCGCCTGCAAACTCCTGCAAGTCGAGTGGTACGAGGTAATCAATGTGATTGTTTGCCAACTTTATGTTGATGGTCTTCACCTGTTTGTTGTCGGCTATCACCTTGACGTTTGCCATCTCTGCATTTTCCTGCACAGGAATCAGAAGATATTTCTTGCCCTGATTCTCTTTGCTGATGCGATAGATACAGTGACTATTGTTCAGGAATGAAACATCCTGAGCATAACTATAAGGCAAGCCACAAAGGGCGAGAAGTGCTGAAATAAATATCTTTTTCATTGTCTAAGTGTCTGAAATTATTATCTAAAAATACCGATAGGTAATTACTCGTATCCCTTGTTCTGCTTATAAAGACCAGGAATGTAATACAGCTGGTTATATGGAACCGGATAGAACTCGTTCTTGCCCGGTGTGAACTTGGCATCCTTCAAGTATTGAGCGTATGTTTGCTCTCCATACTTATCGTTCTGCTCTGATGCAAAATACTTGTTCAGTGTCTCTGAAGCAATGCCCCAGCGGCGCAAGTCGAAGAAACGACCGTTCTCCATAGCCATTTCCAGACGACGCTCCCAGCGAAGGCACTTTCTTGCCGTCTCCTTATTCTGGAAATAAGACTCCGGATAGAGGGCTATATCACATTGATCCTTGGCATATTCAATATGCTTATCCACAGAATTATTGGCTCTCAGACGGATATCGTTGATGATGGTACGAGCCTCAGCCAGACGGTCCAACTCTATCAAAGCCTCAGCACGCATCAACATAATGTCGCTATAACGGAGCACATAGTCGTTCATCGCAAACGCCTGCCAAGAGCCATTGAAAGTTTCACCCTTAGAACGCTGTGGTACTTCCTTCAGAGAGGTATAGTAACCGTAAACGTTTGGTGTACGAGAGTTGGCTGTAGTCATCGTGTATTCTGACTCATATTTATATGGGAAGGTAGGCATTCCTACAGTATGGAACAAACGTGGATCCCATTTCTGACTATTAGGCTTACCGTTTACAGGATAATCACAAGTCTTGTTGTAGTCATCAAACTCAGGAAGTCCGTTCTTGGTCTTGAAGGCATTCACCAGGTCCTGTGAAGGCTTGTGGAAATCCCATCCGCAAGACCACATACCCCAACAGCCATTCAGCACGTTAGACCAGTTGCCACGTCCGAAGGTAGTATGGTCCTCGCTGTAGTCGGAAGCCTGGACAGCAAAGACAGACTCCTTGCTGTTCTTATAGTCAGGCAGGAAGATGTCGCCGAAATCTGCCATGTAACCATAGTCTGAATTCTTCACAACATCGGTGTAATCTACTACCTTCTGCATATACTCCTCATTAATATGGTCAACGCCATTGGTTGCCTCATAACCATCACCCCAGGCAATGGTAAGATAACATTTGGCCAGATAACCTGCGGCAGCAATCTTGTTGACACGACCGCCATCCTTCTGCTTAGCAGGAAGTACATCGTATGCAGTCTGGAAGTCGGCAATCACCTTTTGCCACAAATCCTCGTAAGTAAACTGAGTGTTTGATGTGCTCTCTGTTGTTTTATCCTCATAAACCTTCTCGTCTATCCAAGGAATCTGACGATACATGCTAAGTAACTTGAAATAGAAATGAGCACGGAGAAAGCGAACCTCAGCCTCACGCTGCTTGGTTAGCTCAGCACCCAGTTTGCTCTCACCATTCTGTTGCAAAGAAACCAAGGCACGGTTACAACGGGAAACAGCACAATAGAGACGATACCATAACTCGTCGAGTTCGCCCTTAGTAGAGGTTAAGGTACTCCAAATCTCCACATCGTGATAACCGGTGTCACCGGTACCACCGCCACCCTTCAAGCAATCGTCTGAAGAAAGGTCACCATATGGCCAAAGGTTGAATGGGTAAGAATACCAACAGTTGCCCAACATCGCATAGGCACTGTTTACCATCTTGTCTGGCTCGCTGAATGCCTTGTCTTCATCAACCACAGCTGTTGGGGTGTAATCCAGGAAATCATCACAACTGGTGAATGTTCCTATCAGTGCTGCTGCAAGCACCATTGTATATAACTTTTTCATCTTAGAATTCTCTTTAAAAAATATGAAACATTTTAGAAACCTACCTGAAGTCCGAATGATACGGATGTTGAAAGTGGATAGTTCCAGTTTGGATTCTCTGGATCTGAACAGGTCAGGCTATTGCTCTTGATGGTCAAAAGATTCTGACCTGAGAGATAGACACGGGCACTGGTCATCTTCAACTTAGAGAGGATGCTGCTTGGGATAGTGTAACCCACCTGCAAGGTGCGCAACTTCATGTAAGAACCATTCTCAACGTAGTAAGTGGAAGCACGACCCTCATCGGCTGTATTCATGGTGCTCAAGCGTGGGATGGAAGAACCAGTGTTGTTGGTATTCCAGGCATCGAGCAAACGGGTACCCTTGTTAGAACCACTATCAGTAATAGCCCAGAAGTCGGTCTGGAACTTTTGGTTGTTATACACATCCTGGTCATAGACACCCTGCCAGAACATACTGAAATCAAAGCCCTTGTAGTTGAGAGCAATATTCAAACCATAAGAGAAGGCTGGCACAGGGTCGAAAATCCAAGTCTGATCATCTGAAGTAATTCCTTTTTTACCATCCAAGTCCTTGTATTTCAATCCACCGACACGTGCGTTTGGCTGTCCAGACTTATCTACTTCTTCCTGATTCTGGAAAATTCCATCGGCTACATAACCTACGATAGAACCGTATGACTTGCCACTCTGCACCAGGTTTTCCTTAGATGTGTGAGCGTAAGCACCTGTTGTTGTTGCTGGCAAATAAGTAACCTTGTTGCGGAAGAAATCCAGATTGCCGTTCACGTCGATGCCAAGTCCGTTAGCCAAAGTCTTGCGATAACCCACGGTGAACTCCATACCCCAGTTGCGGAGCGAAGGACCATTCTGCCATGAATTTCCACCCTCACCAGTTGCACCCAGATAAGCAGGATTAATCAACATATCCTTCACATTCTTAATATAGGCATCCACTGTACCATAGAGGGTGTTGCCAAACAGGGTGTAATCCAAACCTACGTTATACTGGGTAGCAGCCTCCCATTTCAAGTTAGGGTTAGCCAACTGTGTGGCACGATAACCAGAAGGGAAGGTACCTGAACCTTGCAGGAAGAGATCGTATGCAGTAGAGGTTACACGATCTAGTCCGTAATCCACTACATAAAGACCAAACTGTGCATTGTTGTCGATAGCCTGGTTACCTGTCTGACCCCAAGAGAGTCGCAACTTGGCATCATCCAACCAATCCTTCTTCAGGAGATTAGAGAATCTGAAGCCGAGTGATGCAGCAGGGAAAGTACCCCAGCGATGTGCCTTACCGAAACGTGATGAACCATCATGACGGATAGTGAAGGAAGCCAGGAGGAGATCATCCCAGTTGTAGTTCACCTTTCCAAAGAAAGAAGCCAGGCGATAACCAAACTTTGCACCCGAGTTACGCATCGTTCCTGTTGCAGCATTTGGCCACATATAATCTTTATCTTCCAGCGCATAGCCTTCTGAATAGGCAGAGAAATCGATAACCGACTGCTTGGAAAATTCCATACCACCGAGTACATCGATGTTGTGCTTGCCAATCTGGGTAACGTACTGGGCTGTGTTAGACCATGTCCAGTTGGTCTCATTGTTATTCGAGAGCGTTGTCTTGGCGATGTCATTGTTGACAATATCGGAATGATAAGTATTCGTCATCGCATTGATAAACGAAGTCTTGAAATCCAAGCCGAAGTTAGAACGCAGGGTCAATCCCTTGACAGGCTTCAATTCTACGAAAGCATTACCGAAGATGCGCCAGTAATCGAGGTGGTTGTTGCGGTTCTGATACTGCTCACGACAAGGGTTCTGACGGTCGGCCATACTTCCTACAGGACCAGCGAAGGTCTTGCCATCTTCTTCGTAAACCGGAACGATGGAAGGCATCTTCAAGGCATTCTCCATCGGATGGCAATCTACCTGAGAGGTATAAGTCAATGTTACATTCTCTCCTACGGTTACGATCTTGTTCAAATTCCAAGAGGTGTTCAAACGAGCAGAGATATTCTCGAAGTCTGTATATTTCAAGACTCCCTCATTGTTCTTGTATCCCAAGGAGAACATAGCGCTATGCTTGTCATTGGCATGAGATACAGAGAGGTCGTAGTTCTGCGAGAAACCTGTGCGAGAGATTTCATCGAGCCAGTCGGTATCTGAGAATCGCATGGTCTTCTTGGCATTGATGTAGCCATCATATCGACCATTGATAGTATAGTTCTGATACTGGTTGGTAGCAGGATTCCAAACAGTGATTGGAGTACCAGAGGCCGCATTCAAGTCGATGCCGTAGTTGGCAGCATAAGCCACAGGATCGAGTCCATCGTTCAGGGCAGCCTGAGCCATCGCAGTAGCATACTGGCTGGAGTTCATCAACTTCATCTTCGACTGGTTGGAATAGAACTGTGCAGTGAGGTTGGCAGAGAAGTCAACGGCAATCTTGCTACCCTTCTTACCTTTCTTGGTGGTGATGATGATGACACCATTCGAAGCACGGGAACCATAGATAGAAGCTGATGCAGCATCTTTCAAAACCTGCATACTCTCGATATCATTTGTATTGAGGGTATTCAAAGCCATATTGGTAGGTACACCATCTATGATATAAAGCGGATCCTGAGAAGAGTTGAAAGAACCGATACCACGAATACGCACGGTTCCTGAACCAATAGGAGAACCATCGGTGGTAACAGTCATACCTGGAACACGACCCTGCAAAGCACGCATCGGGTCTGTCTCTGAAGTTGTCTTCAGGTTCTTGGTTGAAACCACAGCCACGGAACCTGTTAAATCGGCCTTTCGCTGAGTTGTATAACCTGTTACAACTACTTCCTGCAAGTCGTTGGCATCTTCCTGAAGTGTTACCTCCATATTATCTGAAGCCTTTACTTCTTGCGTCTTATATCCAATATAAGATATAACAAGTGTGGAACCAGGAGCACATTCTACATGAAAGTTACCATCTAAGTCGGTAACAGTACCAGTCTTTGTGCCTTTCACCATAACAGATGCTCCAATGACTGTCTCACCGGCAGCATCCTTTACGATGCCATTTACATTTACCTGTTGTGCACTAGCTACGGTGCAAACAGTACAGAGCGCAGAGCTCATCAGTAATCTTGAAAGATTGTTCATACTATTATAACGTTTTAAGTTTCAAAAATTGTCATTGCTTGTATTTGCTGCAAAATTAGGGAAAAGACTGTTATATAAATAAAAAAAATCGTTCCTGCAACAATAATTATGTTACATGAAACGATTTTCTTATCTTTTGCTAAGATTTTAAAGTTTTATATCAGAAGCAGTTAGAACCATATCATACATCTTACACCGGTTTATGTCGTAAATCTGTTGGAAGAACGCCATATTGTTTCTTGAAGCATGAAGAGAAATAGCCCGGTAACGCAAAGCCTACTTCTGCCGAGACTTCAGCTACAGTCTTATCAGTCTGCATCAGGAGCGTATAGGCTCTCTGCAGACGCATCTCTTTCAGAAGCTCGACAGGCGTTTTTCCTGTCATAGCCTTCACCTTACGATAGAGCTGTACTTTACTCAACTGCATCTCGGCTCCCAAATCATCCATTTTCATATCAGCATTGCCCATATTCGCAAGAATCTTCTTCTTGAAACGGTCCATAAAGTAACGATCACTCTCATCCAGGTGATTCAGTTCAGCAGCCCAGCCCTCCTTGTTCTCGATGAAGCCACGAGCCGCGGCTTTCTGCTTCTGCAGCTTCTTTCTATATACCTTATATATATAGAAGATGATAATGAGCAGAACTAAGACGATAACAATGGCGACCACAAGCATCCATTTCTGGATACTGGATACCTCTGAATAAGAATCAAGACTGTCAGAAATCTGATCCAGATTCTTCATCTTGACTTCCAAATCCTGATATTGTAGGGCGATGACATCACAGTTTTCAGGGGTAGCAAGGAATGATTTCATCACATTATCCTTCTTATAGGGTTTACCCTGAAGGATATTCATCGCCAAATCCATAATCTTTTCGCCATGGGTAGGATAGACATAAGAAGCAGCAAACTGTCCTCTCTTCACTCTATCCACTCCTTCCCATTCTCCAGGCAATCCATCAATGCCTACTATCAGCATCTGCTTATCAATGCCTCGTCTCTCTGCTTCCAGAAAGGCTCCTATGGCACCCAAGTCGCTATGCCCGAACACGCCATCCGCATGTCCGCCATTATCCAGATATTGCTTCATTAACTCCTGGGCACGCTCTAACTTCCAGTTGCTTTCCAGGGTAACCACCTTGATTCCCGGGTAATTCTTCATCACCTCGTGGAAACCGCGATGGCGCTCAATGACAGGGGAAGCATCCTTCAAGCCCGTAATCTCAACTACGGTACCTTTTCCATCCAGTTTACTGGCAAGAAAGCGGGCTACTTCCCTACCCGCTTCTACATTATCGCCACAGATGGAAGCTGTATAATAGGTTGTCTTTACCTTTCTGTCGAAGAGAATAACCGGGATATGCGCACGATAAGCTCCCTCGATGGCGGGAGTAACATCATTCACGTTATCAGGGGCCACCACGATTAAATCTACCTTCCTGGCTATCATACTGTCTATCTGACGAGCCTGGCGTTGCCCGTCATTCTCTGCAGTAGTAAACAGCAAATCCACATTCTTATATTGATACTGCGCCAGTCGCATCTCATTATTCACCTTCTCGCGCCAAACTCCACCACAACATTGCGACACAGCAATCACCACATTCTTCTGGGTGCAAGAACCTAGAAGAAGAATCATACAAAATAGTATAGTTAAGTTTTTATAAAGTCTTTCCATCAATAGTTGTATTTATTATGAGCACAAAAATACTAATTCTTTTTGAAACGACCATCATTTTTTATCAAAAAAAGAGTCGCAACCCAAAATATTTTCAAGTTGCGACTCCTTACTATTAACATAAACTATTCTATCATACAAAAGATTTTACAAACCAAGCTTGTGAACCTTCAGATTCTTGAATTCAGCCTTGCCACCCTGGGTATAAAGCTTCAGATTCTCGTATGGAGCTACAGGGAAGACGAGGTTGGTCATGGCGATGCGACCGCCATCTACGAAGAGCTCAACAGATGACTTATCTACGAAAATATCAACATGATAGGTCTTCTTGCCATCCTCGCAAAGACTCAACGGAGCCCAGGTAGCCAGAGCGAAATCGTTCTTGTAGTTGATGGAGTTGGCGATGCGGGCAGGCTCCTTGCCTTCTGCAGCACGCTGCTTGTCCCAAGCCAACTCGATATCGTGAGGAACTGCCTGCTTGCCGAAATCGGTCAAACCGCTCTCTGTCCTATCCATAACCACCTTGCCCTGCTTCATATCGAAGTAAATCATGGTGCGCTCACGCTTATTGTTTGAAATCTCAATACCTGCAATACCGTTGGCATCTGGAGTTACATCGGCCTCGATCTCGAAGGCACCATTCATATTGGCAGCAACACCCTTCAGATCCTTGGCATCGGCAACAGAAGCATCAGCCAAATCCTTGGTTTCTTTTCTCAAAGCATATACTTCAGGAGCTACATTCGCTGAAACATAATACTTGCCATTCTTCTCGTAAAGTTTCAATTCTCTTGGCAAACCGTTGGCACCACGGTTCTGCTTGAACGGAGTGAGGTTGGCATACTGCCAGTTGCTCATCCAGGTGATTCCCAATACTCGGTCGCCTGTATTTGAAAAGGTAACGGTAGCATAGTGATCCTTACCCCAGTCGAGCCACTTTACTTCGTTGGCATCAGGACAAGTAAACTTCTTGCCATCGAAATCGCCTACGAAATACTCGGTAGCGCTGCCACCAAACCAGCAGCCTGGATTGATATTCATCGTCATTACCCACTTCATCTTCTTCTTATCACCATTTACAGGCAACTGGAAGAAGTCAGGACACTCATACTGACATGGCTGCTGACCTATACCTTTACCGAAAGCACTAACATAATTCCACTTCTTAAGATTCTTTGACTTGTACAAACGCATCTCCTTATCAGCAGAAACAATCATGTACCAGCACTTTCCCTTTTCATACCAGAATACCTTAGGGTCGCGGAAGTCCTTCAAACCATCGAATGGAGTCAACACTGGGTTGCCCTCGTACTTGGTGAAGGTGCGGCCATTGTCGTTGCTGTAGGCGATGCACTGCACCTCATCGTGGTTCACACTGTTGTTGGTATAGATGGCGATGATGGCATTCTTGCCAAAGCCAGCAGTATTCTTCTTGTCGATGACAGAACTGCCAGAGAAGATATGACCTACAGGGTCGCGAGCGATGGCTGGATCGAGGTGCTCCCAATGAACCAGGTCCTTGCTTACGGCATGTCCCCAGTGCATGTTGCCCCACTTGCTTCCGTATGGGTTATACTGGAAGTAAAGATGATACTCACCATCCTTATACACCATACCATTAGGGTCGTTCATCCAGCCGCAGAGCGGAGATGGACGATAGTAATCGGTGTTGGTAGTATCAAATGTATCGCTGAGCTTGAGCAAGTTGAGAGCCAAAGCATCCTTCTTCAGGCCAAGAATCTTGACTGTAGCAGTCTTACCCTTGCCCAAAGCGAAAGGCACATAGTAATCAGAACCATTCTGAGCCAGGCGAACGTCCATCCAGGTATCATCCTTAGAACCTGTATCGAGCAAAACCTGAGCCTCATCCTTCTCTTCCTGGATAGGGAGAAGAAGATACTTGGTAGGATTCTCCACCTTAATGATAGTAGTATCACCCTTGTGTTCGATGTTCATCTTCTGTGCAAAGGCAGAAGTTGTAGCTGATGCCATCAACATGAGGCAGGCAGCCTTCATCATATTGTTTGTTCTCATTGTACTATTATTGTTAATTGTTATTGTTTATATCTATAACGTATTATTGTTTGTCTTATTACCGACAGCCCTATACATTATATATAGAAGCTGTCGATGATGTTTATTGATATTTATATCGCTTAGAACTTCAGCGAAGCTGTGAATTCAACAGTGAATGGACGAAGATAGCTACCCGTCATAATCTGATTCTTGATTCCCTTTGCCTCATCCTTGGTAATCAGCTCGGCACCTGCGATACTACCCTTGGCACCAGTCTGATTGAGGAAGTTGACTACGGTGCAGCCGAGAGCCAAGCGCTTGGTTGCCTGCCAGTTCAAACCTCCGAAAGTCTCCCAGTGACCGTTGAAGTAATATGCCTCGTTGATGTTGGCGTAGGTCTTGCTGAAGTAACGGAAGCTGGTCCAGAGCTTGATGTCCTTGGTAATCATGTAGCTTGGGTCCAACTCGATGAGGATCTGAGGAATCTCGGCTACGATATTACCTGTGGCATTGATGTTGCCAACATAGCCATCGCTGAAGGTGATGCTGGTTTCATACTTCTTGTAAGTTGGCTTCTGATAAGTGAAGAGGAAGTGGAAATCGAATCCCTTAAATGGATGAGCCACAGCGTCGGTTGTCCATCCCCATGTCTGGATATCGTAAGTCAAAGGAGCTGCCTTGATCTCACTGCCATGCTGCAAGTTCAGAGTTGAGTTGTTGTTGGTCTTTGATATGTAAGAGAACAACGATGTCAAACTCAACCATGAGTTATTGTAGTAGATACCTGCACGACCGAGTGGCACAGAAATCTTATCCGTATTTGGCAATGCAGCTGGGGCAAAAGCCTCGAACTTAGGATGCTGAACGATGTAAGTGAAATCGCCAGTGAAGCCAAAGTTATCGGTCAACTTATAAGTTGCTGCTACAGAGAAATCGTAGTTCAACCAGTTGTAACTCAAGTCAGCCGGAGCAATCTTAGTCTTATCTGGTGCCGTAGCACCGAGATAGTAATCGGCAAAACGGCCTACGAATTCACCCTTTGCATTCTTCACTGCTGCGTTTTCACCCTTCAGCTTCTGCCACTCCAGACGGGCACCATAGTAGAGATTCAACTTGTTGGTGACATCCCAATCGTGAGTGAAGTAGAGAGCCAGCTTGTTTTCGCTTCCCTTGTAATACTCAGAGGCGTTCTTGTTGAAATCGTAGAAGTAGCTGTCGCGCTTTTTTGCATCCCAAATTCGCAGGGCATAACTTCCATCAGCAGGTACACTCTGGTCATACATTGTTGTATTTGAGCAATAATCAATATGATAGAACCACTCATTCACGCCGAGGCGGAAGGTGGATGTACTGAATTTCTTGCTAAGCTCGGTGGTGAAGAGAGCCTCATCAATCTTACCGGCATTGAGACAGGACATACGGGTCTGAACATACTGACCATCGTAAGCCTTAGTCTGTCCGTTGATGTCGCGATACATATAATTATATACGCCCTTGTTGGCATCGCTCTTCAAATCGATGATAGACATTGGTGACTGGAATACAAAAGCACCGCGAGAATGATCGTACTTCAAGGTAACCTTCCAGTTCAAACCGTTGTCAAAACGATAGTTGTTCATCAGGGTTACCTCGCTTGTCTTGTTCAGACAGGCATCATAGAGAGAAGTCTGCTTCAACTCACCAGTACGCATATCACGATAGGTCATATCATTATCTACAGGAAGATAAGAGGTAGTTCCGAGCTTGAAATCGCCATACTCCTTTACGCTTCCATCGCCTACATAGATGAATGGAGCACCCGAAGTGAGGGTGTGTCATAAGTCTATGGCGCACCCTTTTCGGTTTTTTTT
>ERZ780141.1269-NODE-1269-length-15164-cov-13.079158_pt1 | contig 15164 bp, 11 predicted proteins | sample MGYA00433080_ERZ780141 | MGnify/ENA primary metagenome ERZ780141 (study PRJEB29588, sample SAMEA2154047) | human gut metagenome | biome: human gut; feature: human-associated habitat; material: faeces | place: Denmark | collected 2008/2010 ... | reverse complement strand
TTTTATGCTACTCATAAACTTCCTCCTTTGTTAAAATGCCTGAAGCAATGGCAAGATCGATGGTGCGCTGAGCTCTGATCACAACAGGACGGTCAACCATCTTACCATTTACAGCGATTACGCCTGAGCCGCGTTTCTCGGCTTCCTTAATGGCGGCAATAATCTTCTTCGCCTTTTCAATAGCTTTCTCTGTCGGTGCAAATACCTCATGCACAATCTGAATCTGACGAGGGTTGATAATAGATTTGCCATCGAATCCGAGGGTCTTGATGAGTTCAACTTCCTTGCGGAATGTCTCCATATCATCAAGGTTCGAATATACTGTATCGAGAGCATCGATGCCGGCTGCTCTTGCAGCTACCACGATAGTCTCTCGGGCGTAAAGGAGCTCGGCTCCGCCCGGAGTACGCTGTGTCTTGAGATTTGCGCAGTAGTCCTCAGCTCCAAGTGCTATACCCATCATTCTCTTGGAAGCCTTGGCGATAGCGAATGCATTGCAGATTCCCTCGGCGCTTTCGATAGCTGCCATCATGCGGGTTCTGCCTACGCATCCGAGTTCTGTCTCCACTTTCTCGATCTCAGCCTCAAGTTCACGGACCTCGTCAGCTGTCTCAGTCTTAGGCATACGGATTACATGTACACCTGCCTTAACGACAGCCTCAACGTCCTTGCGTCCGTAAGGAGTGCTGAGCGGATTAATACGGACAACCATTTCGGTATCGCCGTAATCGATAGACTTCAATGCATTATAGACGAGCAGACGTGCTGCGTCTTTTTCTGCCATGGTAACAGAATCCTCAAGGTCGAGCATAATAGAGTCAGGACCATAAATGAAGGCATCCTGCATCATTCCGGGATTATTTCCCGGAACGAACATCATCGTTCTTCTTAATCTTTCCATAACCGTAACTGATTAAGCCCAAACATCTTTACCTGTAGCACGTACAGCTGCCGCTGTCACTCTTGCGCGAATCGTACAGTCGCGGGCACCTTTGTCCACTGCTTTGATATCAGCATCTTCAAGACCGAAATCTGTAAGGGTCTCCTCGATGACCTTGCGGATCTGGCGACCGAACTGAGCGGCTACAGAGCTGTCAAGGTCAATGTGCAAACCTTTGGTTTCCGCCGGTGCAATCTGAATCATAATATCTCCAGATTCCAATGTTCCGGCTACAGCATTTTTAACTTCCATAGCAAATATGCAATATTAAGTCATTAGTATTCCTGAATTTCAGGAACGTGTTAATAATTTTTAAATATCAATCTCAAACAAAATCCACCCAACGAGGCTACAATTTATAATATTTTCAGAAATAATCCAAAAAAACTTTAACCTTTTCAGCGGGTTTCTAAAATGTTTCGCCAAAGTTAAAACCTTTTTTTTACATGACCAAATTTTGCGTAATTCTATTGTAACTTATAATTTATTTTATAAAAGACCGCGAGAGTCGGCTTTTTCATGATCGTATCTCATCATTCCAGCCAACTGTACGAAATAAGAAATCCATATCCTCACTGAAACGCTGCAAGCCATGAAAGATTCTCAAACAAGTTCCGCCATAGAACGCAGCTGACTCAAAGAACCCTCCAGCATACAGGCCTGCAAGTATCATTTGTTGGTTAACTTCAAATATGGCATTTCTCTTATGTTGCTCTGTTGTTATATCGTAACGGGAGAGCATATTGTCGAAAATTTCATTTTTCATCGCTTTAAGCCTCGCGGTTGCATAAGTCAATCATGTGTCGAATCGTGGTTCTCCCTCTCTATTCGTTTCATTGCTTAATACGGACTAGAGGTTAATCTTTTTGATAACAACGCAGTGATTTCCTACAGCGATGCCATGTGAGGGAATATCCCGTTTTTAGGAGATTATATATCGGCTCAAAATAACTTCCCCAGGTCCATCGACATGAATTCTTCGGCCTTGATGCCGCCGTCACCGACAACGAATGACGATGTCGGCTTGAAAAGCTCGCGGAACTTATCCAAACCTTGAGTACGTTTCTCCGCATTGCCCTTGACCTCAATTGCCACCAATGAATTCTTCTTGCGAAGTATGAAATCCACCTCGTCATTGCGCTCGCGCCAATAGAACACGTCGAATCGGTGGACAAATGCCTGACTGACAAGATAGGCTCCGACCCCAGACTCAAATATGCGTCCCCACGACTTTCTGTCGAGGACAGCCTGATTAAATGGCATCGGGCTGTACACCGTCTTCAATGCATTGTTATACACCTGAAGTTTCGGAATGCTGGCTCGGCGTCTCGCCATGTCGATGCTGTATTTCTGAAGACCGCACAGAAGACCGCTTTCAGCCAGAAGATTCAGATATCCGGAAAGAGTCGATGTGTTTCCGGCATCCTGGAGTGAGCCGAGCATCTTGTTCAAAGACAGAAGTTCTCCGGAATAGGCCGCACCAAGTTCAAATGTCTGACGAAGAAGAGCAGGTTTCCCGATGGGCGTGTCCATCAGTATGTCCTTGTTTATCGTTGCGTCTATTATGGCCGATTGAATATACTGCTGGAAACGGTCTTCATCATCAACCAAAGGTGCTGCACCAGGATACCCTCCATAAAATATGTACTGGTCAAGAGACCATCCGAAACAGTCCCTCATCTCGACATAGCTCCAATGGCCCATCCTTATCTCCTCAAAGCGTCCTGCCAATGATTCGGAAAGACCTTTCTCAAGCCGCACACGGCTGCTTCCAAGAAGCAACACCTTAATGTTCCTGTCATTGAAAGTGTCGTCGTCCCATTCCTTCTTTACAACCTCGCTCCAGTTCGAAACTTTCTGAATCTCGTCGATTACAAGGATTGCGCTTTCCCAGTTGTTGCTCCGTTTAAGGCTTCGGACAGCTTCCCAGCAGTCTGAAACCCAAGCAGTGTTTGATGCCGGAACATTGTCTGCCGAATAAAACAGATATGGCAAGTCCAGATCTTTCAGGACCTGCTTCACGACGGTTGATTTTCCTATCTGACGGGCACCCATCACGACTTGAATAAACTTTCTTGGTTCTTCAAGACGATTCTTAATTATCTGGTATTCAGCTCTTTTATACATTGTTTTACATTTTACGCAGTGTACTGCGAATATTTACGCAATGCAAATATAAAAAATTTATCAGTTTATAGCAACCATCTGACATCCTCCAGTGCTGTTTTCAGGCACATCGAACGGCTTTTATCAGAAAAGCCATGCGGTGCCAGGGAAATGCAGACCTATCGGACAGCTACTGCGAAGACAATGCGTGGTGGCTATGAATAATGCAGTTCAGCAAGGTCCTGCAGTCAGACAAATATAATGAATTTTATGTTATCCCCGTATCCTGCCGGCGAGCCGAAGTCTATCGCGTCTCTTTGCATAGCTGTCCGGTTCAAAAGTCGTAATTATACAAATTTTACTCAAGTTCGCAAGTTGTCAAGCTTGCTGAGCACAAGCGCTTATTTGAGGGTTATCACTCGTTCGAAGGCTGTAAACCCCACGCACATTTTCTTTACACGTTACCCTCACCCTAAATCCCTCCCCTTGGGGAAGGGATTTACTTTCGCCCTCTCGGGCTCCATAAGCGGTGTTTCGCACTTGCGAAACGTAAGAAATTTTATGTAACTTTGTCAGGTATAAATTTTTTTTTGCTATGCTTGAAAAAGGTAATCCTATGCCGGATTTTTCGGCTCAAGACCAGAATGGTAACATAATCTCTTCCCGTGATCTTATCGGGAAAAAGACCGTCGTATATTTTTATCCTAAGGCCAATACTCCGGGTTGTACTGCGGAGGCCTGCAGCCTGAGGGATAACTATGAGAAGTTTCTGGCATTGGGGTACAATGTCATCGGCATCAGCAAGGACAGTGTGAAGGCACAGAAGAATTTCAGCGACAAATACACGTTGCCGTTCCCTCTCCTTTCCGATACGGACGCATTGATAATCAAAGCTTTCGGCGCATGGGGCGAGAAGAAGCTTTACGGAAAAGTTTATGAGGGCATTCTGCGCAAGACATTCATTTTCGATGAAAAAGGCATTCTTGTCGATGTTATCGATAAGGTGAACACCAAAAATCACGCTGAACAGATTCTGGGTTAGTTTCTATGGTGAATTATCAGTTTACGGACGGAACGATATGTGCCCCGGCCACGATTCCCGGCACTGGAGCGATTTCAATAATAAGAGTCAGCGGGAAAGAGGCATTGACCATAGCCGACAAAATCATTCATCTTTCAGGCGGGTCCTTGGCTGAAACCGATGGCTATCGCTTGCGCTACGGGACGATTTTCGAGGCCGACGGGAGTGTGCTGGACAATGTGATAGTCAGCGTGTTCCGCGCGCCGCACTCCTACACCGGCGAGAATTCGGTCGAGATTTCGTGCCATGCCTCCAGGTTTATCGTGAACGCGATTCTGGAGGGTCTTGTCAATGCTGGTGCGCGTATCGCTGCTCCCGGCGAGTTCACTCGTCGTGCTTTCGTGAACGGGAAGATGGATCTTGCTCAGGCTGAAGCTGTTGCGGATGTCATAGCATCTCAGAGCGCGGCTTCTCACAAGGTGGCGATGAACCAGCTGAAGGGCGGTTTTTCGTCTGAACTTAAGTCGCTTAGGGATAAGCTTCTCAAGATGACTTCCTTACTGGAGCTGGAGCTGGATTTCAGCGAGGAGGATGTGGAGTTCGCAAGTCGCTCTGAATTAGAGGCTTTGGTAAATGAGGCATTGACCCATATAGGGCGTCTTACAGAGTCTTTCAGTCGTGGCAATGCCATCAAAAATGGGGTTCCTGTGGCTATCGTGGGTGCGACTAATACTGGTAAGAGTACGCTTCTGAACGCGCTTCTCGGCGAGGACCGCGCAATCGTTTCCGACATCGCCGGCACGACTCGTGACACTATCGAGGAGACGCTGAATCTGGGCGGCGTGATGTTCCGGTTTATCGATACTGCCGGTATCCGGGAGACTGACGAGGTGGTCGAAAAGATCGGTATCGAGAGGACGTTCAAGAAAATGGATGAGGCGTCTATCGTCCTGGGTATGACCGACTTGTCGCGCGGAGAGGATTCTGTTCTGGCCGATGCGGAGTATATTTGGGATAAGGTCAATGCTTCTTCGTCCGGCCAGGAGTTTTTGCTGTTGGTCAATAAGTGTGATGTCGACGGCTGCGAGTCAGTGGACGGTGAAGGTCATGTCGCAGGTTATGCAGGGGCCGGTTATGCTGACAAGGCAGGAAAGATGGCGAGAATTGAAGCCGCCTTGCGCGAGAAAGGTATCTCCGCCAAGCTGATTCCGATATCAGCAAAAACAGGTTACGGTCTGGCAGCATTGACAGAAACCCTGGCGGAAATCGGCAGACGGATTACGGGCGACACTGACGAGACTCTGGTGACGAATATCCGGCATTATGAGGCGCTGGTGCGCGCTGCGACGGCTCTCGGGCGTGTCCGCGACGGACTGAAAGTGGCGACGCTTCCGCCCGATCTGATCGCGCAGGACCTCCGTGAGGCGCTGTATCATCTCGGCGAGATCGTCGGGGAAATAAGCACGGATGAAGTTTTGGGGAATATATTTCGGAAGTTTTGCGTGGGAAAATAAAAAGCTGATATTCAATTAGTTATTTCTTGAATAAGGCTTCAGATAGAAATCTCAAACTAGTTGAAAACAACTCTTTTTCGAGTTCGATACGACTATCTTCGAGATTCCATAGTTATGATTGGATTACTTTGATTTTAGTCGGTTTTGTCACAGTGTTTGTCACAAAATCACCTTCCGTGACAGAATTTTGTCACACATACCCGAAAGTTGCCAAAACGGATGTTTTATGAAAATGTTTTCGGATATTTAACACGAATATAACTTGGTTTTAAAATGGTACTCCCTATCAGATCTTCAAATGTAGTTGTACCATTGCATTAAACTTGTTTGAAATACTGTACAAGTACGATGATCCCCATCGTGGACGACTTCATTCAGCGCTACAACCTAGGGAGTGACTTCGTGGTCATTGCAGACTCCGGATTGATGAGCGAAAAGAACGTCCAACTGCTGCGCAGTGCCGGCTACAAGTATATCATCTGAGCCAGGATCAAAAAGGAGTCAGGCGCTATGAAGGACCTTATTCTATCCACGCCGCACGAGCCGGGCGTCTTCAACTATATCCCGTATGGCAACGGCGACCGCCTCATCGTAGGTTACTCGGAGGACTGTGCGAGGAAGAACGAGTACGACAGGAACGAGGGTGTAGAGCGCCTCAGAAAGTGATACGCAAAGGGAACCTTGACCAAAGCCGACATCAACAAACGCGGGTACAACAAGTTCCTCAGCATCAGTTCCAGAGTCTCGGTCCGCATCGACGAGGACAAGATAGAGGAGGACAAGGTCTGGGATGGTCTCAAGGCTATAGGACCAACACAGACCTTCCGGCCGACCAGGTCTACGACAACTGCCAGCAACTCTGGAACGTGGAGCGGGCATTCCGTATTACGAAGGGAACGCTGGAAGTCGGGCCGATGGTCCACTTCAGCGAGAAGAGGATGGAGGCGAACGTCTGCATCTGCTTCGTGGCACTGAAAGTAGAAAACATTAAACGACATTCACTATTCTATATGATAAAAGCCAGAATATGAAGGCGAGGTCAACGACATCCAAGTTGTTGGAGTAGCTGAGATAATATCAAGGGCACTTTATCGGCTGCTTACCCCTGGTCACACCGGAAGAATACGACGTCTCGCTATAGGCCCGCACCGAACGTGTGAACTCCTGGTGTCGGCAGCTGGGCAAGAAGAATGTCTGCCTGATCTCCATCCACACCAACGCTGCCGGCAACTATATGGCCGATTGCCTCTACCGCGCCGCCGAGCTCTGGCTTCCCGGGCACAAGCTCCGGAAGGACCCGATGGAGATCCAGACTGGGAGAGCGACTTCTTCATCCTAAGGAATACCCTATGTGGTGCAGCCCTGACGGAGAATCTCTTCCACGACAACTCCGACGACAGTCTCTTCCTAAAATCCGACGAAGGCCGCCGGGCCATCGTCGCTCTGCACGTTGAGGGGATTGTCAATTATGCGCTGAAGAGGTAGTGAGAATCTGATAAAATGCAGAAAACGGTTAAAGACCCACTATCGAAGGCTCTCTACTATCCGGTCGAATACGTTATTATAAAAGAGAATCTTCTTACGGATTTCAACAATGCCTGCTTCTGTGAAAGAGACATCACCACCTCTGGTTTTTAACACCGGCTTGCCATCAGCCTCAACCGCCTCTACACAGTGAGCAAGGTTGTTGCGCATTTTTATGATATCCCTGTCGTATTGTGTGTAAAAAGACACTTCATCAAATTCTGTGACACTAACCCCCACCGATTTCAGATGAGTAATAACCACATTCACAGCATGTGCACGATTATTGGAGTCGACTGCTTTAAGAATCGCAGGCATATCAGAATTCCTCCACTTGTGCTTGCACGACCTGTCACAATCCCCTTCCAGATTACGTTTAGTACTCTTCTCCCTATCAGCTGTAACATGCTTATGAAACTCAGCCATTCTATCTTCACCGACGAAAAATCCCTCAATAATGGAATCCATTTTTGAGTCTAACTCACTCACTTCAGCCATCACTAGACCCCTGAGGTTGACAAGGTCTTGAAAAGACTGGAGAGAAGCATTAATGACATCTTTAACTTTCCTTAAGAAGAGTACGTTCGACCTGTCCGCGTAATAGACTCCTTCCAGATTCAGTTCACGCCCCTTATTCTTGACCTCTTCCACTCCGGAAGCGGAATAGAAAATGATATCAGTGAAAACATTCAGTGAACGGATTTGTTCTATCAATGCATCTCCCTGCCTGCCTTCAGCAAGGCCTAAATCCATTAGAATCAGATTATATCCGTTATACTCTTGTTTGTCTGATTCGGCCGGAAGAATGGTAAAACTTGCGAACAAGCCAAATGACTCGACAATCTCACTAATACTCTCCTGAATAGACTCTGCCCAATCCGTAGAGTCCTCAATCCATAAAACACGATAATTCAGTCTCATAGAGTTATTCTGATTTTAAAGCCCTTGCGTGTACTGTTGTATACGAAGTCAGAAATGACCTCAATTGTTCCACGAAGCTCTTTTTGCACAAGCTGCGCCGCGTTGTATAATCCCAGCCCAGATCCATTTGTCGTTGTAATTCCCATCTCAAAGATAGTTGACGGATTGGGAATCTTTGATGAAAGACCATTACCGTCATCACAGACATCTAGAATGAGCTTCTCCCCTTCTCTGGAAAAACTAGCTGCGAAAATGCTGGCTCCAGCCTTGAGGGAGTTAGAAAGAAAATTATCTATTATCAAACCGATTTCTATCGGTTTAAATTTCAGAATCTTTGAACAGCCATTGCTATCGCATGTGATCTTTATATCACTTCCATAGAAGGGCGGTAGAACTTTGGTAAGATAATCCTGGACAAATGCCACCAAATCTTCCTCAATTATGTCTCCGGTGGAATTGAAGTTAGCCTTTGTGGCAAATTGAGCTATAGAAATAATCCGGTCATTGCATCTGGAAATCAGCCCAATATTCTTTTTCAACTTCTCTATATCTGGCGAGTCTGCCGTTATTTGTTTTGAGATATTCGACAAGGCATTTTGAACAGTAAGAGCATGCAGCCGGATATCATGATGGTACTTTATAATCCTGTCCTTATCCAACGTGCCTATTGATTGAAGAAACAGATTCTGCTTCTTCCTGCTTTCAACTTCCTCTTCCGCAGCTTTCCTTTTGTTTTCTTCCTCAATCCTCTTTTTGCGCTCCTTCTCAGCGGCAGCTCTGGCCTCTTCTGCTTTCTTATCTGAATCTTCTTTTTGTCTTTTCAGTTCATCGAGCTGGGCCTCGAAGGTGCGGATCTGTTCTATCAAGTCTGCATCCTTTGTCTTTTCTGCAATTTTCCTGACATCATCAAAAAAATGATTCTGAAGGATTTCTGCAGCGGAAACATCGCTTACGATATTAGCAAGGGCTGAATCGTAGTACTTTATCGTTACGTTATCTTCATTTACAAGACTCTTTACAAGCTGCAAAAAGTCCACCCTGCTACCAATATTCTTGTAAATGTGATCAGGTGTTTCACTGTCTTTTTCGGCTTCTTGCAGTTGCTTGCGAATTAATTCAGCCGTGGCGGCCTGCCTGAAATAATCTCTTTTCAAGAATCCCTCACCCCATAGAACACCAACAACATATCTTTCAAGTCGACGATGTGTTTTCGAGAAAAAAGACAGCAATTCATTGTAAGCCGGCGTCTCTATCAATCCACCGTCTCGGCTTGAAACTTCTTTGAAGTCATTGACGTTGTCTGTTTCAACATCTACTCGTCCGAACAAATCTCTAGTCCCCAGAAAACGGTTATATCCCTGTTGAGCACGTCTGTTTAATCCCCAGCTGTCATCATCATACTCGCCATATGGAAGAATACGGAAGCCATTTCTGAATAGAAAAACATTTCCATAACGGACTGGTTGAATCCCCATTCTTTTAGTAAAATTCGTCTTTGCCGCATGGTTCATGTAGAAAAGCCCGATGTTGGCATCCTCCAGATACTGGTATGTATTTGGCTCCTCAATCTCGTACATAACAACGCCTCTATCCGACAATGTGGTAGTCAATACATCTTTCGTCAACCGAACTTCAATTTGAGTGGTTTTAATTCTTAGAACGTCTGAAATAGTATTCTCAACTATGCCATTAACGGTTTCGTGTTCCTTTGCATCTTGATCTGTCTCTATCTCTTTGGGCGCAATCAATTCTATTTCAAAATCCTCGACTTCGGAAAATGGATTGATCATTTTCTCAAGAGATTTCTTGAGCGAAATAATATCTTCTCTATTCCAATGCGTTCTAAGTCCCGAGAACGTCATGATCGTTCCTGTATCTCGACCGCCAGGGAATTGAGGGGTGGTTTTAACTGTTTCATGCTGAACTGAAACCTCGTCAAACTCTTTTTGCTGATTCTCCTCAAATGCCTTCCAGTCTACATTCAGAATTTCCGGAAAACCTTCAGCGCTTTTCGTCTCAAGTTTCAAATAACGGGCTAGTCGGTCACAGGATAGGCGGCCAATACCTTTAGCGCCGGCAAAACGGCGATTAATCTTTCCACGGTACGATTCATCCTCGGTCCCATCACTCTTGGCAGAGTAAGCCACAAACAGCCACTTGTTTTTCAGATCATCCAATGACATTCCCTTTCCATTGTCTGCGATAACTAGAGAATCCTCGCCGAAGGTTATTTCAACTTTCGTGGCATGTGCATCATATGAATTTTTAACCAGCTCCAGAACAGCTATGTTTGGGCTGGTAATCAAATCTTTGCCAAGGATGTTTTTCAGCTCGGCGCTTACTTTAAACTGCAGTTCATTGGGCATATTTCAACATCTCCTTCAAAACTTCTCCGGCCTGATGAGCAAATAATGGCGGGATAGCATTACCGACTTGAGAATAACGTGGGACCTCTGATTTTCTTAAGTTGCCACCGGAGGTATATTTACTTTTGAATTCATACCAGTCAGGGAAAGACTGAATTCTAGCGCATTCTCTGACTGTCATTATTCTAGGTTCACAATAATGAAGGTAGTCGTCAGGCAATCCGGTAATTGTGGGCGAAACCGACTTTGCATCCAAAACTGTAATAGAACGTTGATGAATCCCCCACTTCTCCCTCATTGCTTTATTCAATCTCTTTCCTTTGACGGAGCATTCTGCTAAAAGATTCTCAAAACATTTGACTTTATCATTAGAATGATGAGCGAAGCTATGACTGTTAGGAATGTCGTTAGCCCCGGTTTCATATCCTTGTCTCAGATAAACCTGATATTCAGAAGTTGCTGCACCATATTTCCCCGAGCAGAACCCTTTTCGGTCTGGAGTAGGGCGTTCCCCATTGCACTTCAATAGATCTGAAATAGCATCTGCTACTGTAGGACTGTCACTCAATCCTAACCTTCTCAAAAAAGGCTCACGCTGCTGAATTAGAGACGTCAAGAAATGGGCTGCAGAACCTTCTTTTCCGTTGAGCACACCGACAAGTATAAACCTCTTTCGCCTTTGAGGAATACCAAACTCGGAGAAATCTATCACTTGGGGGGCAACATCGTACCCAATACTCCGTAGCTCATCAATTACAATTTGAGAAAAGGGAACCGCATTGGGATTTTCTTTTTTGTTGAATGCGTATGTAAATCCCTTTACATTCTCAAATAACAATAGCTTTGGACGGACCAAATCAACAAACTTGATATATGAGAAGACAAGCTGGTTTCGGATGTCTTTTTCTTCCCTTTTCCCGGCCATTGAGAAGCCTTGGCAAGGAGGACCTCCGGCAACAAGATCCACACTCCCGCGAAGGGAGAGAAGCTCTTGTTCATAATGGTTTGTTACTTCAATAATATCAAGATTACTCTTCGGAAGCCATTCAGGCCAGTCAAAGTGATTTCTGGACTTAATGAGGTTATACTCTAATGTCTCAAATGCATTTTTATTCTTCTCGACCGCGAATAATCCTTGCCAGCCAGCTTGATAAAGGCCAAGAGAAAGCCCTCCACATCCGGCGAAGATGTCAATTACAACAGGGCGTTTATTTTTTACTGCTCTCAGCATGGCGGTACAAAGTTTCTTGATGGGACTAACCCCGATATCGCAAAGATAGTAATAATCAGCCAAATATCCATAATACAAAGGTGGTCTTTTACTCAACGCCTAATTCGAGATGCCTCAACTCCGCATAACCGCCGAACTTCAGCTTTCATGACTGCCTCTTTTTCTTTTTGCTGGCGTCGTTGCTGTAGGTATTGTTCTCGAGATCCCTTTCGCGTCTCCCTCTCTGTGTGGAGGGCCTCGCCATTTCTTCGGATTTCTCCGGATACTCGACCAATAGTTTCCTCCAACCGGTCCTTCTTCAGCTGATACTCCCAAACAATAACAACGGCCCCTCCCCTTCGCCTCTAACTGACGCCAGACCTCTTGGTCTTGCTGCTGGTTCCGGGTTATCTTGGCCGTCCAGAACTCGGTATTGGTCTTGGGAACCGTATAGAACTTGCAGTTTCTGTGGCCGTGCCAGAAGCAACCGTGGATGAAGATGGCCGTGCTGTTTGTCTACAAGGCGACAGGACAGTCACCGGGTAAAAAGAAGAAAGAATGCTCGGCCGACAGAAAGATGGAGGCCGCTTGTGCGATTATCTATACAGTATCGGCGCCATTAGCGACGCTTTTTGGCTAGATATCGAAATAATCTCCAGGTAAGCAACCATAAATGAATACAAATACGAAAGAGACCGCCGTAAAGCGGTCTCTGGTTGGGTGGTGGGGCGGGATTCGAACCCAAGGGCCTTCATCGTAATATATGTTTACACCAACTCTCTCAACTGTGAACTTTCTGATGGACCCACCGCGCCGGCCCCTACCGCCTTCGTAATTGTTTTGCTCATAGACAGTTCCTCCTTATTTATATAATTGAACATTGTTAATGCTCCCAGAACAAGCTGGAAATAAGTGGGTGCTACAAATCCGAGCGCACAGTTGATTAAGCTAGTGATTACGATTAAGCGTATTTATTTATTGCAAATATACAGATTTTTTGATAATTGTAAAGCCATATTATTCATTTTGATCATAATGGTATATTTCGGAAGTGGGGCCGTGTTCACTATTTTCATAAGTATCTCCAAGCCATCACTGACTTGGAGAACTCGAAGAGTATATGAAGAACTCTACGCACTGTTGAAGCAGTAGAACTCGTATTGGCAGAACCCGCTGCGCTGCTTGTAGCCCAACGAAGTGGCGATCTTGTTGCGCTTTAGCCAGGCTCCGATGCCCGGCAGGTTGTTCTCGTCGAAGAACGCCAGACGGTCGGTCTGGAGGAAGCTTACGATGTTAACGGTGGTGACTCCGTAGAGCTCATCGTCCGGGACGGTGCTCATCAGGACGGCCAGGGAGCCGTTGTTCTGGTAGCTGTCAAAGCTGAGTGTCAGTTCAGTGCCTTTGAATTTGAGCGTTTTAGTGACTTAAAACTTGTTTTGGGTTTCTTCTGCGAAGGAATAGTAGGACTTATCCGCAAGGATGATGTGATCGAGGAGCGAGATGTCGAAGATGTCTCAAGCCTTGCGAAGTTTGTTCGTCTCGTTGATGTCAGCTACGCTCGGGGCGGGAGTTCCGCTCGGGTGATTGTGGAAGAGGATGATCGCCGTGTCGTTGCACATCAGCGCTTCCTTGATGATGCGCCGGTGATCGATCTAGGTCGACTTGATGGTTCCGACGGTAATCATCTTCTTGGCCAAGGGTAGGTTGGCCCCATTAAGGAGGAGGATTCAGGACTCCTCGTGATCGAGATCCCGGAAGTCTTCGCGCAGGTATCCTGCGGCTTGGGCCGATGCCTTGATCGGGATGTCGGGTGTGTAGTGTGCTTGCTTCTTCATAATGCTGCGGTTTAATGGTGAAACATCATTTTTTACGCAGCTGGTCATACGTCACCCCTATAGGACATTAGCAAGGCATGGTGGAGAGCAGAGCGGACCTTGCCGGAATGTCCGGGTGACAGAACTTTGCGAAGTGAAAGGAGATGTTCCATTCCGGAGCAGAAGAGGCATCAATACGGAGCATACTCCTCTTCCGAAGAATCGGTTTTGCAGATATAGGGAAGACTCGGGTTAAAGGAAAAAAGGAAGCCGACCTGAAAAGAAGATTACCGGAACCATCTGGCACAATCGATGGAATCGGGAAGATGTGCATGCATCATCTTTGACCCAACGAGGGTTATGAGAGTACTGCCGTAAACTTCTTATAAACTGATTATCAGGTAGTTACGAAGAATCTTCAAGTTTTTAGCGCGCAAAATTTAATTCATTGATAATCAACGTGTTAACATTCCTGCGTGGGAAAGTGATACGGAAATAGTGACACCTTTTTGAAGTGCAAAATTTACGAAAACACGCTTAACTATTTGATTATCAGAGATTTTAGAAGAGCGTCAGATTTTTCGCGCAGTCACCTTAACTATTCGATATTCAATTAATTAACAATTGATGCATCGGGAAGTGACCTTCCGATAGCCAACGACAACAAATAATAGTTATTGATTGATAGAGAGGCGCTTACGGGCGCTTCTCTTTTTGTTTTGGGAGGCGCTGAAATGGCGTTTCCTGTCCATTTTTGTCCATTATTTACCCAAAATCCACTAACCTGCTCCATTCCGCTCCGCTGATGTCGCCAAGGTGGTAGATATGTTGGACGCTGCCGGACGTATTCGGACCCAGGTATCCCAACTGTCCCAAGTGTCCCGAGTGTGGGACAAACGGGACAGACGGGACAGTGGGACACAAACCAGAGACAATATGAAGAAGAACTACCGTTACCACCTGCTGAAGTATAAGGACAGGAACAGCCGATTCCGCTGCCCGAACTGCGAACGGCCACACTGCTTCACGCCCTACGTGGACGAAAACGACGTCCCTGTGGATGTAGAACGCTATGGCCGTTGCGACCACGAGCAGAGTTGCGGCTACAATCTCTATCCCCCGTACGAGTCGAATCGGCAGGGCGGAAAGGTTTCCGCCTTGCCCAAATCCAGGAAACGGCCCGTCAGGCGCCACAAGGAACCTCGGCAAGTATTGTGTCTGCTCCCGATGGAAATTGTCCGGAAAACGCTGCTTTTCACGCCAAAGAACGGATTTATCACCTTCCTTTCCGATGTATTCGGCGAGGAGACCGCAAAGTCGCTCGTGGAAAAATATCGTATCGGGACAACAAAGGACGGATATGCCGTTTTCTACCAGTTCGACATCCGGGACCGGTGCCGCGCCGGAAAGATCATCCCCTACAATCCCCGGACCGGGCACCGCATCAAGGACGGCTCCGTACCGGCGGCAATGTGGGTGCACAGCAGACTTAAAGCACTGCATCAGCTGCCCGATGATTGGACGCTGTCCCAGTGCCTGTTCGGAGAGCACCTGCTCCCCCTCTGCCCTGAGCTCCCCGTCGCCCTGGTAGAAGCCGAAAAGACTGCGGTCATCTGCTCCGCAGTCTTTCCGGAATTCCTCTGGCTCGCCACCGGCGGACTCGGCCAGTTCAACGACCGCGTGAAAGTCCTCCTCGGTCGCCAGGTCATCGCCTTCCCCGACTTCGGCGCCTGCGACCGATGGCGGAA
>ERZ780141.1268-NODE-1268-length-15184-cov-6.562959_pt1 | contig 15184 bp, 10 predicted proteins | sample MGYA00433080_ERZ780141 | MGnify/ENA primary metagenome ERZ780141 (study PRJEB29588, sample SAMEA2154047) | human gut metagenome | biome: human gut; feature: human-associated habitat; material: faeces | place: Denmark | collected 2008/2010 ... | reverse complement strand
CACAAGTATCATCACCACAGTGCCGTTGAGCACCGTAGTATCGAGCATGCGCGATCCGTCGGGCATCACCATATTATATCCGATTGTCACCACGGCAAGCGCCACCGCCGTGTGTGCCGCAGTAAGGCCAAACATCACCTGGCGGTCAACCGACTGCATCTTAAACCATCGCTGTGCCACAAAGGCTGCCAGCCACTTGCTCGCAAACGCCACAATGAGCATATTCACCGCCATAATTATAGTGTCGGTCTGGGTTATCACCCTCACATCTACCATCATTCCCACCCCTATCAGGAAGTAAGGGATAAACAGCGCGTTACCTACAAACTCTATGCGATTCATCAACGGCGACACGTTAGGCACAAACTTATTGAGCAACAATCCTGCATAGAATGCGCCCAACACAGCCTCAAGTCCTATCACCTGGGCAAGCCATGCTGCCAAAAACACCATAGCCAGCACAAACACATATTGAGTGACATTGTCGCTGTATTTCTTAAAGAACCAGCGCGAAATTCTTGGGAAAAGATAAAGCAACGACACGCAGTAGACAGCCAACTTCAGCAATATCCACAGCAGATTGGCAAGCTCAAAACCGCCATTCTTGCTCACATCCACCGCCACGGCTATCACAAGCAACGATCCTATCACCGCCACTATCGTGCCCACTATGGATATCAGCACCGTGGGGCTTTTGGTGATACCAAAGCGCGCCACCACCGGATAGGATATCAACGTGTGTGAGGCATACATCGACGCCATCAGCAGCGATACAGTCCAATCGATATGAAACACATACACACTCGCGAACGTGCCTATCACCATAGGCAGCAAAAACGTGAGCATACCAAACTCCAACCCACGGCGCAGATTGAGCCGCAGGTGAAACATATCTATCTCAAGCCCGGCAAGAAACATCAAGTAGAGCAAGCCCACCTGACCGAAGATAGCAAAACTACTGTCCCGTTCCAGAAGATTAAACCCGAATGGACCCACCGCCACACCAGCCACAATCAAGCCAACGATGTGAGGCACCCTTATGCGATTGAGCAGCAACGGAGCGAACAAGATTATCACCAGCACGATAAAAAATATCAGCACCGGATTGGTAATCAAAGCCGTAGTTGCCATTGCGTCCATATTCTTTCTAAATAGATGGTTTATGCGATAACAAAGTTAGCAATTTTTTCGCTAAATACTAACATACCACCCCACGAAAGCGCACCGCCATCATTTCACCGGCACAATTACCGGCAACGTCGCCTCAATATCCGCATCTGATATATTCGCACCCACCTGCTTTATTGGCAGAATCCTATGGAATAAATATTTGTCGCTCTTTGCAATCTTATGAGGAAAGGCTGGTAGACGAACGCTACATACCGCCTTCCAAAGTCAGGCCACGCCATTCGGCTCGGACTCTATGATTTTATTTGCACCTTCATGTACCCAGAGCGAAACTCTCCTCAATTTTCGGTATTTATCAAAATATAAATTCACATGGCAACCACTCATTGGTCTTTTCAATGAGTCTAATTCTTGAATTTGTTTGTCTGACAGGCCGTATTTTCTAATAGCTTTTACAGCTTTTGTACAATAAGATTCCTCAGCACAAGTCCCAAACAACCACGGCATACTATCATTGTAATATACTTGCATCTGTGAGGTGAGACTATCCTGAATGCTTTCATATATCACACCGCCACCTTCTTTAAGCGTCTTTTTATATGGCAAGACATTCTCATCATTCATCACGAAGCATGTTCCTGCCATAGTATTATATTTTGTTGTTGTCACCTTGACTTCACCATCCGCACCTCGAGTCACCCTTATCTTGCCAAGATGCCTTTCTAAACGCAACTTTTCGTTATTTTTTCCTCTACTGAAATATGCACCTTCAGATTTTGACACAACTTTTGCCACAATCTTGCCATCCCTATACTCATTGCCATAATAAAAAAGTCCGCTCGTGAAAAGATATAAAATATGCCCCGAAAAGTTCGGCTCTATATTCCAATCAGTACATTCCATCCCAAGCCTTCCGCTATCAGCATATTCTTTCGACGGCACAACTACCATTATTACACCTGCTTCATTTTTGCCATCCCTATCAGCTTCATATATGTAATGCACTGAGTTATATACATATCTGGCATCATTAGTCCTATTATATTCCGCAAGACTCTCTTTCGATACAAAAGTCTGTAACACATTCCCTGTAATATCCAGTTCATACGACACTCTTTCATTTACCCTTTCGATTTTTCCCTTGCTCCAATCAATCTGACCAAAGAAACATGGAAAATATGGGAAATCTCTATCTATCGCCGTTTCATCTGGTTGAATCGCCCACATATCAGCACTTATATTTCCACGAGCCTTTTCCACAATCTGCTCATCTGTTAGTCCTTCCGCAGCCGTTGCATACTGCCCAAAAGACAGCAAGATAATAGCCATGAGGCACACTGATAATTTCATCGCCCTATCTCTCATATCACTTTCCCTCCGCCATTTATTTCACGCTTTCTTTGCACCCTTTTTAAACGTAATTTTTCGCCGACCTTATTTTTTGCGATTTCTCTTATCTGTTTACCTTCCTTATACACAAAACCGCCACAAAAAATTCCCTCTAAATCATATTTTATGACTATACCTGTAAGATGCTTATTTGCAGACAGGCAACCCTCGTTCTTACATCTGGTCACACTTTCCGCTACATCATCCGTTGGAATATATGTAACAATATAATACCTCGAATTATTTTCATTATTGTCAGGCACATATTTTACATATTTTACCACGTTTCTCAAATATATGCTGTCACACGTTGCAGAAAATCGTTGTATGTTTTCTTCTGTCACATAAGAATATAACGAATAGTCCGTCATATCCACTTCATACGAGATATATCCTCTTCCCTTAACAACCATTCCTTCCGAAAATGCCCGTGGATAATCTTCAAATCCAGGAAAATAAGGAAACTTCGAGTCTGCGAACCTTGACGACCTTATCAGCATTGGCTTGCGTGTGACGACCCACTCCCTTATAAGGTCTTTTCTCACATTATCACTAAAGTTTTCCTCTGCCAATGCACCCTGTATCATGCAACAAAGAAACAGTGTCAATAACAACCATTTAGATTTTTTCATCACCTTTTTTCTTTGGATTATAGCCTTCATTTATCATTCTCCACAAAGCATCAGGGTTTAAACCATCATCATATTCCACATGATACCCAAATCCGCCAGAGCCATCCGAATTATCGTGCTCATTCATATGATTCACCCACCTTTCGATGCAAGGAAAAGGTACCGATATCACGAGCAGCTTCTGACAGCGACGATCACCAAAGCTCCCACCACTCCAATAGCGGCAAGTATCAATCCCACTTTAAGGTTAAACACAAATATTCGCCACCAATAATAGGCGGTACGCTCAAAAAAGAGCCTTCGTGACCCGAAGGATTCAACCACGCAAGTAAAAACGATAAGCCCAAATGACCATCATCTCTGTTGTTGTCATCAAAATCATCATTGTCGTCGTAATCCATACTTTTTTCCATTAAAATTATTAATATCACAAAGATAAGCATTTCCTTCTGTAAAGCAACAGATTAGCCACAATTATTTTTCCACTCACATCTCTAAATATTATGTATTTAGCAAGAAATTGATTAATTTTGCATTCGCAATTGCCCCGCGGCATGCTCTGCATGGCGTAGTTTTGGACAAATTATTCACTATCAACATATTTCAACAGCGTGATTACACAAGATCAAATAAAGAACCTCCAAGAGCGCAGCAATGCGCTGAAGCGATACCTCGACATCGACGGCAAGCGCGTGGAAATGGAAGAAGAAGAACTTCGCACACATGTGCCTGATTTCTGGAACGACCAAAAGGCTGCCGAAGCCCAAATGCGCAAGGTGAAAACACTTCGCTTCTGGATTGAAGGTTATGAAGAGGTGGCAAGCCTCGTCGATGAAGTAGTACTTGGTGTGGACTTCGTTAAGGAAGAACTTCTCACTGAGGCCGAACTCGACGACCTTTATGCTAAGGCGCTCGACAAGGTGGAAAAACTCGAACTCCGCAATATGCTTCGCCAAGAAGAAGACAAGATGGATGTTGTGCTGAAAATCAATGCCGGCGCGGGTGGTACAGAGGCTCAAGACTGGGCTTCGATGCTTATGCGCATGTATCTGCGTTGGGCTGAGCGTCATGGCTACAAAACGGCTATCGCTCACCTCATCGAGGGTGATGAAGCTGGCATCAAGTCGGTGACAATAGATATCACCGGCGACTTTGCATACGGCTACCTCAAAAGCGAAAACGGTGTGCACCGTCTTGTGCGCGTGTCGCCTTACAACGCGCAAGGCAAGCGCATGACATCGTTTGCTTCGGTGTTTGTCACTCCGCTTATCGACGACACTATCGAAATCAAGCTCGACCCTGCTTGCATCTCTTGGGATACCTTCCGAAGCGGTGGCGCAGGCGGCCAGAACGTCAACAAGGTGGAATCGGGTGTGCGTATCCGCTACCAATACAAGGACCCTTATACTGGCGAAGAGGAAGAAATCTTGGTGGAAAACACCGAGACTCGCGACCAACCTAAGAACCGAGAGAACGCTATCCGCAACTTGAAGTCAATCCTCTACGAGAAGGAACTCCAGCACCGCCGTGCCGAACAACGCAAGATTGAAGACAGCAAGATGAAAATCGAATGGGGTTCACAGATACGCAGTTACGTGTTCGACGACCGTCGCGTGAAAGACCACCGCACCAACTATCAGACAAGCGACGTAAACGGTGTGATGGACGGCGACCTCGACGATTTCATCAAGGCTTTCCTTATGGAATTTGCCGGAGCAGAGGCTGAATAATCGGCAGTTTTATTATGGAACAACTCACAATAGTAAAGGTTGGCGGTAAAATCTGCGAAGAACCCGCCACCTTGGCTGCTCTGCTACGAGATTTTGCATCGATTGAGGGCAAAAAACTGCTCGTGCACGGCGGCGGTAGATTGGCCACACACATGGCAGAACGTCTGGGCATCGTCACCAAGATGGTGGACGGACGTCGCATCACCGACGACGATATGCTCGAAGTGGTGACAATGGTGTATGGCGGCTTAGTAAACAAAAATATCGTGGCCGGGCTGCAAGCTCGTGGCGTGAACGCCTTGGGTATGACTGGCGCTGACATGAACATTCTGCTTAGCGACAAACGCCCGATGAAAACCATCGATTACGGTTGGGTTGGCGATGTTAAGCAAGCTTGCCCAACAGCGCTCAAAGGGCTTATCGACACCGGCGTAGTGCCAGTGATAGCGCCTCTCACCCACGATGGCAAGGGCCACATTCTCAACACTAATGCCGACACCATGGCTGGAGAAACCGCCAAAGCGCTCGCTCCGCTATATGATGTAAGGTTGGTGTTCTGCTTTGAGAAAGAAGGCGTGCTTCGCGACGAGAACGACGACAGCAGCGTGATTCCGACAATCGACCCTGCTCTCTACGCCTCACTGCGCAGCGAGGGCATTGTGTCAGGAGGAATGTTGCCAAAGCTCGACAACGCTTTTGCCACACTCGATGCCGGCGTAAAAGAAGTGCTTATCACCAAAGCCGGCAACCTCTACGACCTCACCAAAGGCTCGCACTTAGTAAAGTAAACTCACTACATCATCTATGGTATATAAAAAAGGCACCGCTGCTGCGATGCCTTTTTTTGTTATCTAATATTTTCAGAAACTATCACTTTGCGGCTGGTTTCCAACCATTCTTTATCATATACTGCGCTATCTGCACGGCATTTAGGGCTGCGCCCTTCTTGATTTGGTCGCCAACGAGCCAGAATGTCAACCCGTTGTCGGTAGCGATGTCTTCGCGAATACGACCCACATACACAGGATCCTTATCTGCCACAAACAATGGCATTGGATATTGCTTCTCTGCTGGTTCATCTACCACAACCACGCCTTCGGCCTTTGCAAACGCCTCACGAGCCTCTGCGGGAGTAATCTTGCGCTCTGTTTCAATCCAAATGGCTTCGCTATGGGCACGCATCACAGGCACACGCACGCAAGTGGCACTCACGCGGATATTAGGTTCGTGCATTATCTTGCGAGTCTCGTGATACATCTTCATCTCCTCTTTGGTGTAATCGTTTGGCTGAAACACATCGATGTGTGGAATCACATTGTATGCCAATTGATAGGCAAACTTCTCAACCTTAGCCTCCTTGCCGGCAGCAATTTCGGCATATTGGTCAACCAGTTCTTGCATCGCTGCGGCACCAGCACCGCTGGCTGCCTGATAAGTAGCCACATGCACGCTACGAATCTTCGAAAGGTCGTTGAGAGGCTTCAGCGCCACCACCATCTGTATGGTAGTGCAGTTTGGATTGGCAATAATGCCACGAGGAGTGTTGAAAGCGTCATCGCCATTTACTTCAGGCACCACCAATGGAACATCGTCGTCCATACGAAACGCGCTGCTATTATCAATCATTATAGTGCCGTATTTGGTGATTGTCTCGGCATATTCCTTTGACGTACCTGCACCTGCCGACACAAACGCAATATCAATATCCTTAAAATCGTCGTTATGCTGCAACTCTTTCACAACATAGCCCTTACCACGAAAAGTGAAAGTACGACCGGCGCTGCGCTTCGAGCCAAACAGCACCATATCATCAAATTGAAAGTCTTGTTCGTCCAACACGCGGAGGAACTCCTGACCTACTGCGCCACTGGCGCCAACTATTGCAATCTTCATTTATAGTTAATTTGTTGGTTTTCGGGGCACAAAGTTACTAATTTTTTATCACTTTATCCCCACATATTCCCTACGATTACCCCAAAATAGCAAGCAGAGGCTACACATATCGTGCCACCTCTGCCTTTCATTATTGTTTTATCGTCGTTTTTATTACTTATAGTCAATCTTTATTCTATCGCGACCACCCTATCAATAGGCATACATCGCCTCGATCTCTTTCTTGTAGTCCTTAGCCACCACATTACGGCGCACCTTGAGGGTGTTGGTGAGCTCGCCGCTCTCCATGGTGAATGGCTTTGGCAACAAAGTGATGCGCTTGATCTGTTCATACGAAGCCATATCTGCCTGCAGGGCATCAATGTTTTCCATAAACATTTTCACGATTTCTGGGTTCTTGAGCAAATCGCTCATGTCGTGATAACCAATCTTATTCTTTTGAGCGTATGCCTCAACCTCGGCATAAACAGGCACGATAAGCGCTGACACAAACTTTCGTTGGTCGCCAATCACTGCCACCTGCTCTATCATTTGGTCTTCTGCCAAGAGGCTTTCAAGCGCCTGTGGTGCGATATATTTACCATTTGATGTCTTAAATAAGTCCTTGAGGCGCTCAGTGATCACCAAGTCGCCATTTTCGGTGATACGTCCGGCATCGCCTGTGCGCAGATAACCGTCAATAGTGAATGCATTGGCACTTTCCTCTGGGCGATTATAGTATCCCTTCATCACCGATGGTCCCTTCACGAGAATCTCGTTGTTTTCGCCGATTTTCACGTCCAACGTATCAAGCGCCTTACCGATAGTGCCAATCTTGAAATTGCCTTCTCGGTAGCATGACACTGTGGCTGTGGTTTCGCTCAATCCATAACCCACCACGATAGGCAGATTCACGCCACGAAGGAATGCCACGATATTGTCGCTCACAGCAGCACCGGCTGTTGGGAAGATGGTTGCCTTGTTAATACCAATGGCATCGCGCACCTTGCTGAGCACAAGTTTGTCGAGCGTCTTATATCGCATCTCAAGCATTGCTGGCACTTTGCGGCTATTGCCCAGATACACCACATTGCGGCGGATACCCACTGCGATGGCTTCCTTCATGAGCTTCTTAGCCACGAGCGGCGACTTGTGCATCTTCTCCATCACAGCGCCATACACCTTCTCCCAGAAGCGTGGCACGCTGCACATACATGTAGGATGCACTTCCTTGATTGTTGCCTGTATTTCCTTTGGATTATAGTTAAGTACCACCCTCGCGCCTATTGCGAGGCACACCATTGTCCATCCGAGCTCAAATACGTGCGACAGTGGCAAGAAGCACAACGACACATCGTCGCTGGTGACATAAGGTAATGTTCTCAAGTGTGTGTCAATCTGGCTTGTGAAATTACCCTGTGTGAGCATCACACCCTTAGGCTTGCCTGTTGTACCAGATGTATATATCAAATAAGCCAAATCATCCAATGTGCCGCCCTGCAAGCGAGTCATCACCGTTTCGCGGTCAGCTTCGGTAGCGCCATCTGCCATAGCATATAGGTCGTTCCAATATAGCGAATTGCTATCATCTTTCGTCAACTTGATAGTTGGGTCGAGAAGAATGATGCGCTTGATGCAATCCACTGTCTCTATCACACGCAGCGCTATCTCATATTGTTTCTGGTCGCCCACAAAGAGCAACTTCGCTTCAGAGTCGGCTGTGATAAATGCCACTTCATCCTTACTGCTTGTAGCATAGATAGGCACCGCCACCGCACGATTGTAGAATGCTGCGTAGTGCGAAATCAAAATACCTGGACAGTTTTGTGTAAACAATGCTATCTTTTCGTTTGGCTCAAGACCGAGCATCTCAAACGCCAATGCCATACGATCTACCGCTTGCTTAAAGCTTTTCCACGATAGGCTTGTCCACTTTTGAGTTTTATAGTCACGGAAACGAATTGCCTCACGGTCACCGAATTTCACTGCGTTGTGAGCCAATATTTCCACCATTCTTTTGTTCATAGTCAGTAGTTTGTATCTTTTATCCACAAATTTAGTCTAAAATTCGTTCTCAATGGCATTTATTTCGCTGTTTCGGTCTATACATTAACATTGTTTTTTGTATGATTATCAAAAGAAACACTTTTTAACTAAACCAAATTCGTTTTACCAAATCTCATCCTCTGCCATATCCATGTCTTTTCGCTAATTTTGCAGTGAAATAGTTTTTAAAATAATGATTGACGTAGACGAAATATATTACGATGCCATCAGCCTGCTTGAGCGCATGATTGCCATCCCTTCAGTTAGCCGCGAGGAGAATGCGGTAGCTGATATGCTGCAAAACCAACTCACCGAGTGGCAACTTTCGCCAAAGCGTAGCGGCAATAATCTGTGGTGCTTGTCGCCAGATTTCTCACCTGCCAAGCCCACCATCCTGCTCAATAGCCACATCGATACCGTTAAGCCTGTGGCTGGCTGGACGCTCAATCCGTTTGCGCCTACACACAGCGACAATCGCCTCTACGGCCTTGGCAGCAACGATGCCGGCGCCTCGGTGGTTTCGCTATTGGCGGCTTTTCGCTGGCTCACGCAGCACGAGCAGCACTACAATCTCATCTTCCTTGCCTCATGCGAGGAGGAGGTGAGCGGACGCGGCGGCATTGAGTCGATTCTGCCTATGCTGCCCAATATCAACGTTGCCATTGTTGGCGAACCCACTGGCTTGCAACCGGCTTTGGCTGAAAAAGGGCTTATGGTGCTCGATGCCGAGGCTATCGGTGTGTCGGGCCACGCAGCCCGCAACGAGGGTGTCAACGCCATCTACAAAGCCATCGATGCCATCAATGCCCTGCGCAACCTGCAGTTTGCCAAGCAATCGTCTCTGCTCGGCCCTATCAAGGTGAGCACCACTGTGATAAACGCCGGCACTCAGCACAACGTGGTGCCCGACGTGTGCCGCTTTGTGGTAGACGTGCGCACAACCGATGCCTATAGCAACCTCGACACGCTGCAGATAATTCGCGAAGCGGCTCCTCAATGCACGTTCACGCCTCGTTCTACAAGGCTCAACCCTTCGAGCATCAGCACCGAGCATCCTCTGGTGAAGCGCTTGCTCACTTTGGGCAAAGTGCCATTTGGATCGCCTACGCTTTCCGACCAAGCGCTGATGCCATTTCCTTCGCTGAAATTAGGGCCTGGCGACTCGGCTCGCAGCCATTCTGCCGACGAATACATCTGCCCTATCGAGATTCGCGAAGCTATCCACACCTACATCTCGCTGCTCGACTACGCAGCGGTTTAGTATAGGTATATTTAAATTATGTTAACAAACCTTATCTGACTGCAAATTAAATTCTACTTTTCTACAAAATTGCATTACCTTTATACCACAAATACCAGATACTATAAAAGCTTCCCATGATAACATTTCATGCGAAAACTATTATGGTACTACAGTTAGAATACATCAAACCATTTAATTAACCCTTAAAACAAAACAACATTCATCTATGAAGAAAACATTACTCTCATTAGCATTATGTTTGACTTGTAGTGCTGCCTTTGCACAGGTGCTGGATGTGGCTTCTGTAAATAAGATTGCCATTCCTCAGAGCAACGATGCTGTGGTAGCAGGTATCAGTCCGCTGGGCGACTACATATTAGTCACCAATGCACAAAACAAGGGCCTTAGCAAATTTGATTTGGCTACAGGCAAAGTCACCACAATCACACAAGCTGCCGGAGCCGGCTTCGAAGCCAAAATCTCCGACGACGGTTCGCAAGTGGTGTATCGCGAAACTTCTACACGAAATCACCTTCGTGCAAGCAAAATCAACAAGTATGACTTCGCCACTGGCGCTGCTACAAACCTCGTGAGCGAATCTCGCAACATTCAGGGTGTGGCTCTCGAAGGCGATGCTGCTGTTGCTATCAACAAGGGCAAAATGGCCACTAAAAGCCTCTCTGGCCGCAAGGCTAAGGCTTCTGCGCCTGTGTTCTCTATCAAGAACGGCCAATTGATGATCACCCGCAGCGGACGCACTTCTGTGTTCTCGCCTAACGGCAAGCAATTCAGCTACATCTGGGCTTCGCTTTCTCCTGACCAAACCAAGGTGCTCTACTACGTTTGCGGCGTTGGCGCTTTCGTTGCCGACCTCAATGGCAACATCACCGCTCGCCTCGGCATCGTTCGCGCTCCTAAGTGGTATGGCAACGACGTGGTTGTGGGTATGCACGATATCGACAACGGCGAAGTGGTAACTTCTTCTTCTATCGTGGCAGTAGACCTCAATGGCACACGCCAAACTCTCACCGACGATTCTGTCATCGCCATGTATCCACAAGTTTCGGCTCAAACTGGCAAAATCGCATTCTCTACCGCCGACGGCGAGGCTTATATCATCAATATCAACAACAAATAATCAATAAGCCATGAAGAAATTATTATTATACTCAGCAGCAGCCCTTTTGGCTGCAGGCGCTCTCAACGCTAAGACTATCGACGAAGTGCGCATCTACCTCAATCCGGGTCACGGCAGCTGGGGCCCTAACGACCGTCCTAACGCCACCATCCCTTACCCTAATCTCTCTAACGGAATGCCCGACACTTGCGGCTTCTATGAGTCGAACACCAACCTCTGGAAGGTGCTCAAATTGGGTAACACCCTCGAAAAAATGGGCGTGAAGAAAGAAAACATCATGTATTCTCGCGTGAAGAATGGCCCATTCCCTTACGTTAAAGGTGCCCCAGATGCAGAACAATACAATCGCTCTCTAAGCGAAATCTGTACAGAAGTAGAAGCCAATAACATCGACATCTTCCTTTCTGTTCACTCAAATGCTGCCAGCGAAGGCACAAGCACAAACTATCCTCTTTTCATCTATCGCGGTACTGATGGTGCCGACGGCAACGCTGTGGAAGGCAGCTACGAAATGGGCAAAACCATGTGGCCTATCTTCTACACCAACGGCATTGACGTGACTTCGTTCTACAGCCCTACTAACCCTAACATTCGTGGCGACATCAGTTTCTACGGCTCAAGCGACACTCGCGTCGACCCGAATAATGGCAAGAGTTTCACAGGCTACCTCGGCGTGCTCAAGCACGGCGCACAAGGCTTCTTGAGCGAAGGCTATTTCCACACCTATCAACCAGCCCGCCACCGCGCCCTCAATAAGGACTATTGCGGACAAGAAGGCGTGCGCTACGCTCGCGGTCTCTGCGCTTGGCTCGGCGGTAAGGCCGAAACCACTGGCTACATCATGGGTACAGTGAAAGACCTTCACGAGAAGATGAGCAACCCTCTCTTTAACTACACTGCTAAGACCAACGACCAATGGGTGCCTATAAATGGCGCTAAGGTCACTCTGTATAAGGCCGGCACTGAGGTGGCTTCTTACACCGTCGACAACAACTACAACGGCGTGTTTGTGTTTGAAGGCCTACAACCTGGCGACGACTACACTCTCGACATCACCGCTGATGGCTACAAGCCTCTGTTCGACGAATACAAGGCTCCTATCACCGTGAAGGCTAACGAGACTACCTACCCAATGGTTTACCTCGAAGCTACCGACTACGAGCCTCCAAAGATTGTCTATACCGACTATCCTGACGAGATCAACAACCCTGCAATCGGTGCTGCTAAGGCTTACAACTTCAAGGAAGTTTACGCTAACGCCGAAATCGCAGAACTTAGTGGCAAGACCATCCGCCGCACCATCCTTCGTGGCAACAACCTCTATGTTCTTGCTCTTGACGCCGACAAGAAGCCTTACGTCTACATCATCGACGCTACTACTAAGGCTGTTGTGAAGACTCTTGGCACCGAAGGCACTGAAGGTAGCATCCTTGCATTGTCTGACATCCAACTCACTGCCGAAGGCGTCCTCGTGGGTTGCGCTAAGACTCTCAATCAATTTGACAACAGCGTTCTGGAAGCCGGCGAAACTCGCGGCAAACTCAATATCTACAAGTGGGCTACCGACGAAGCAACAGGTCTGCCTGATGGCAATCCTGCAGTTTGGTTCACAACCCAAAAGACTGGTAACTTCTACCGCGCTTACACTGGTGGCACTATGCTCTACAAGGGCACTTTGGAAGATGGCACAATCGTGCTCTCTGCCGAAACCACTAGCTCAAGCACCAACGTTTGGAATATCGTGATTTCTATTGCCGACGGAGCATTCTCAAGCGACTCGTTCAACAACAAGATCGGCTCTACAGTCACTAAAAACCTCTTTGGCGACGACTATACATTCACTCTTTCTCCAATAGACGAAGACTTCCTCGTTGCTACTGGTTCTAAGCACGCACCTCGCACAGTGTCTGCTTTGTCTACATCTTTCACTGACCTCGCCGAGGGCTTAATCAACAAGCCTTCTGCCAACGTCTCATTCTTCAAATATGCAGGTCACTCATTCATGGTGGCTGGCGACGAAGTTGACGGCAAGTCTGTAACTAAGATTATCGACGTTACAAACGGTTTCGACAAGGCTACTCTCGTGAAGGTCAACGTGGAAAGCACTACCACTGCTCAAGCTACCGAAGCACAAGCTTCTGAGGCTCAAGGCATCATCGCCGCTACTGGCCGCACTATAGTCACCAAAGACGAAAACGAGCTCACTACTGCCGCAAACATCGAATTGGTGACAATGAAGGGCAATGGCGCTATCTCTAAATTGACTACCGACGCTGTTGCACAACCTAAGTTCCGCGCCAACTATGCTTACGACCTTAGCGTTGACAACTTCACTCTCAAGTTCAAGAGCACTGGCGACGCACCTAAGGCCACTATCGTAGTGAAAAACGATACTGAGGAACACTCTTTCACTCTCAACAACGTTGTGAAGGGCGAAAACTCATTCGGCATTCCAGCAAACACTCTCACCGATGGCGCAGAATACTCTTGGAGCGTTGAAATCGAAAGCGACGCTATTCCAACATCATCATTGATTTTCTCTGCAAGCGTTCCTTCTGGCAACTATCGCGGTGGTGTTACCGTAGACAAAGATCCTGAAAGCGATTTGTATGGTAAAATCTACGTATCTACAGGTAAGTCAAGCGGCTTGCAAGTCTACACACAAGATTTCACTGCCGAAGGCACTTATCTTAAGGAGGCGTTTAAGACAGGCAATGCTTCTTCTCCATTGCGTATCACCACAAGCAACGGCAAGCTCTATCTCACCGATTGGAGCGACGCTCATGCAGGTCTTTGGATCTACGACCCTGCTGCTGGCAAAGACGAAGTGACTAACTTCTTCGACGGCACAAAAGAAGGTTCTGGTAGATATGTCAATGCCGATGGCGTTGCTATCGGTGGTGGCACTACTGGCGTAAGCTTCTGTAGCAAGGGCGAAGACAGAAAACTCTACACATTCTGTGAAGACTATCCTACTGGCAACGCTGGCAACAAACTCATCCGCTACAACGTAGGCTCAAAGAACGTATGGAATCAAGCTCCTTCTGCTCAATTTGATGCAGTTTCTGCTAAGATGCTCAACACCAATGTTGAAGTAAATGCTCTCGAACAAGGTGTATTCGTTTCTCAGGTACGCACTACTGGCAACAATGCAACAGGTGTTCCTGGATTCTTATTTATGAATCACGATGGCGAAATCCTAGTTAACTCAGGCAACATGAAGGATCTCAATGGATGTATGGGTGCAGGTTTGGCTGTTAATAAAGAATGTGACTTGTTTGCTATTGTCGACGGTGACGGCAACATTCGCATCTACGACCTCACTTGGAACGAAGGCACTCCTGAATTTAATTTCAAGTTCACCTTCAAGACTCCTGCCACTGAAATCAATCAGCTATCATTCGACCCTGCAGGCAACCTCTATGCTTACGGCAGAAACAAGGGACTTTTGGTTTACTCTATCACCAACGAAGCTCCTAAGGCTATCACACCAGCGAAATCTACTATTAAGGTTATCGGTTCGGGTGTAAACACAGTAGAGACTGCATCTGCTCTCAATGTATATCCTAACCCTGCTACCGACGTGGTTTACGTTGAGGCTGGCGAAGACATTGAGTCAATCGCAATCTTCAACCTCACCGGTGCAATGGTATCAGCACAAGCCAACGTAGAGGGCAGCAAAGCCACTATCAACGTTAGCAACCTTGCTGCTGGTTCTTACATCGTGAAAGTTAACAAGAAAGCCGTACAACTCATCAAGAAGTAATGGCATAAACATCACGCTTCATCACTAACCGATGAAGCTGTCACACAGCGGTGGCTGCGCCCGGGGATCTCCCCACGCAGCCACCGCTTCTTTATCCCACTTTCGGGTGCGGACACGTTTCCCGTGGATGGTGGTATTTTTTCACGCAGATCCCACAGATTAATCAGATCTATTGGAATTTGGTGCCGATGGATTCCTCCCGCCAATGGTTTCGTATGGCCGATGGTTACCACCCGCCGG
>ERZ780141.1262-NODE-1262-length-15223-cov-8.079905_pt1 | contig 15223 bp, 10 predicted proteins | sample MGYA00433080_ERZ780141 | MGnify/ENA primary metagenome ERZ780141 (study PRJEB29588, sample SAMEA2154047) | human gut metagenome | biome: human gut; feature: human-associated habitat; material: faeces | place: Denmark | collected 2008/2010 ... | reverse complement strand
CTATGATCTTTGGATAACATGATTATATTGCCACGGACTTATGCAACTGTGCCTAAAAAGAACTATCTTTGTGGTCATGAATAAGCTCATAAGGACTTGTGCACTGGCTCTGGCAGCCATACTTTGCACCACAATATACGCGCAGGAACTCTTTTCACCTGCCCATCCCGCACCCAAGAGAGAGGTGCGCGGAGTGTGGGTAACCACGCTGGGAGGGCTGGACTGGCCTAAGACAAAGGCCAATTCAGCCAACGGTATCGAACGTCAGAAGCAGGAGCTGAGGCAGATACTGGACCAACTGCAGGCCTGCAAGATGAACACTGTGTTCCTGCAGACACGTGTGCGCGGAAGCGTCATCTACCCCAGCCGCATCGAACCATGGGATATCGCGCTCACGGGACAGTACGACAAGAGTCCGGGCTATGACCCTCTGGCCTTTGCCATAGAAGAATGCCACAAGCGTGGGATGGAACTGCACGCCTGGGTGGTGACCGTTCCGTGCTTCAAGACAACACAGGCCAAGCGCATGGGCAAGAAAGGGCTGCTGCACACCCACCCCTCCTGGCTCAAGCGGCATGCCGACTCCTATTATCTGGATCCCGGACTGCCCGGAGTGGCGGAGTACATTGCAGGCATCTGCCAAGAGATAACCGAGAACTATGATATCGACGGAATCCACTTCGACTACATTCGTTATCCCGAGAACGCAGAATCCTTCCCCGATGCAGCCACCTACAGAAAATACGGCAAGGGGCAATCCAAGCGCCAGTGGCGATGCGACAACATCACCGCCATCGCACGGCTGGCCTACCAGCGCATCAAGGCTGTGAAACCCTGGGTAAGGGTAAGCTGTTCGCCTGTAGGCAAATACCAGGACCTATCGCGCTATTCTGCCAAGGGATGGGCAGCACTCACCGCCGTGCATCAGGATGCACAGGGATGGTTGCGCCAGGGCATTATGGATATGCTCTGTCCCATGATGTACTTCCAGGGCGACCACTTCTACCCCTTCGCTGCCGACTGGCAGGAGCAGTCCTACGGGCGCATCATCGTGCCTGGTCTGGGCATTTACTTCCTGAGTCCGAAAGAGAAGGACTGGGAATGGGGCATCGTGCAGCGCGAGTTGTGCTACATACGCCAGGAGCAGTTGGGCGGCCAGGCATACTTCCGCAGCCAGTTCCTCACCGACAACACCAAGGGTATCTACGACTATCTGCACGATTCCTATTACCCCTATCCCGCACTCACCCCCGCGCTCACCTGGCTATGCAGCACTCCGCCAGAGGCTCCCAAGGTGACCACACAAGAGCGGGTGAATGGAGTGAAGGAGCATCTGGTATGGAGCCAGGTGAAAGGAAGCCAAGGTGAAGCATGCCGCTACGTACTCTACGCCGGCAAGTCGTCGCCCGTGGATATCACCAACCCTGCCAACATAGTGACAGTGACCGAACAGACAGAATACACCTACAACCTGCTCTCACGCACCCTCTACGGTCTGCACATGGCGGTGACAGCCATCGACCGGTTTGGCAACGAGAGCCAGCCAACGGAATTCTGATCACATCTTACACATTATTTATATATAAGGAATATGAGCAAGAAGACAATCGTTGATGTATTCGAACACAGTGTGAAGGCTTATGCCAACAACACTTTCCTCATGGAGAAGGTGGGACAGACATGGGTCAACACCACATACAGGGAAGTGAAGCAGATGGTCTATTGGCTTGGAGCGGGCCTGCAGGAACTGGGCGTGAAGAAAGGCGACCGCATGGCATTGCTGTCAGAGGGACGCAACCTGTGGATAGTGAGCGAACTGGCCATGTTCTATGCCGGTGCCATCAACGTACCCCTGAGCATCAAACTGGAGGAGAACAACGACCTGCTCTTCCGCATGAAGCACGGCGATGTGCGCTACATAGTGGTGAGCGGAATGCAACTCAAGAAGGTGCGGGCTATCCGCAAGGAGCTTACTGCCGTAGAGCGCGTGATTGTGCTCGACAAGCAAGACCAGTGGGAGGAGGGCGAAATAGGACTCGAAGAGGTGATGGAGATGGGCCGCAAGCGCCTGGCAGAATGCACTCTGGACGAGTTCAAGAGCGTGGGACTGAGCCTGCAGAACTCCGACATCGCCACCATAACCTACACCAGCGGCACTACAGCCGACCCTAAAGGCGTGTGTCTGACACACCGCAACTATACTGCCAACGTGGAACAGTGCCTCACCAGAGTGCCTATCGACCAGACTTGGCGCACGCTCATCATACTGCCCCTCGACCATTGCTTTGCCCACGTGGTAGGCTTCTACGTGATGATGATGCAGGGTGCATCGGTGGCTACCGTGCAGAACGGACGCTCGCCCATGGAGACTCTGAAGAACATACCACTGAATATCCGCGAGGTGAAACCACACTTCATCCTCTCGGTACCTGCATTGGCCAAGAGCTTCAAGAAGAACATCGAGCAGAGCATACGCAAACAGGGGACCAAGGTACAGCGCCTCTTCGACATTGCCACAGAGGTTCGCAGGCTCTATTATGGCGAGAGTTGTCTCGACGGCAAAGGACTGCGTCTGCTGCTCAAGCCGCTTGTGGCGCTGTTTGACAAACTGCTGCTGAGCAAGGTGAGAGAGAGTTTCGGAGGCGAGTTGCGCTTCTTCATCGGCGGAGGAGCATTGCTCGACAAGGATCTGCAGCGCTTCTACATCGGTATCGGACTGCCTATGTATCAGGGCTACGGCCTCAGCGAAGCCACTCCCGTCATCAGTACCAACACCCCCGAATACTATCGTCTGGGCAGCAGCGGCAAACTGGTGCAGCCCATCCAGCTACGCATCTGCGACTCCGAAGGCAAGGAACTTCCCCTGGGCGAACAGGGTGAGATAGTGGTCAAGGGCGAAAACGTGATGGCCGGATACTGGAAGAATCCCGAGGCTACAGCAGCCACCGTGCGCGACGGATGGCTCTACACGGGCGACCTGGGATATATGAGTTCCGAGGGACTGCTTTATGTATTGGGCCGCTTCAAGAGTCTGCTCATCAGCAGCGACGGAGAAAAATACAGCCCCGAAGGCATTGAGGAGGCTCTGGTAGAACTCTGCGACACCATCGACCAGGTGATGCTCTACAACAACCAGAGTGCCTACACCACTGCCCTTATAGTGCCCAACCGCGAAGCACTCAAGCGCCGAGGTTGCAATCTGAATACTGAGGACGGTTGCCGTGCGGCTCTGCAGGAAATTCAGAAGGATATCATGCGCTTCCGCAAGGGAGGTGACCAGCAAGATATGTTCCCCGAGCGCTGGCTGCCCACCACATTTGCCGTGCTCAAGGAGCCTTTCACCGAGCAGAACCAGATGATAAACAGCACCATGAAGATGGTGCGTGGAAAGATAGAGAAGGCTTATGCACAGCGCCTGGACTACATCTACACCAGCGAAGGAAAAGCCATCGACAACCCACAGAACATAGATGCTCTGAAAGCATGACAAGCCCCTACACCCCCTAAGAGTAGCCCAGACAGCTCACCCGAAGCTGCTCTGGGCTACCACATATATCCTCTCTGAGTCACCAAAGGACAACAACGGAATACCTGAGATGACAAGAGCAAAAGGCTACACATTACATTCAACATATTATAAAACCTTACTTTAATTGATTATGAAACCTAAACTACAGACCCACGGACTGGCCTTCATCGCCATGTGCATGATGGCCATTGCCCCCATGAAAGCCGAAGATATGAAAGCGGCATTGGTGGTCTGGAATGGAGAATCAGAGCTGTACAGCTTCTTCATATCTGACAGACCCGTGCTGAAAGTGCACAACGGAAACGCCATCATCCAGTCCGACGGTGTGTGGGAGGAGTATGTCAACCTGCAGCCTGTAACCTACGAGTGCTATTACAGCATCCCCATGTCAGAATCTGCCGACTATAAAATCACGCTGGAGCAGCGTGACTATATCGGCACATTTGGCCGCGAGGACGAGACCGGCCTACAGGAAATCACTTTCACCACACTCAAGCCCTCATTCTCGTTCCATGACGGCACGCTGCAAATGGCCGGGCTGAAGGCTGGCACCACAGTGACAACCGCCACCACGGACGGAAAAATCACCGCACAGGCCAGCGCCGACCAGAGCGGACGGGCATCAGTCAGCCTGCGCGGACAGTCGGGAACCATCATCGTAAAAGCAGGGGAAGTCTCATTCAAGGTATTGGTAAGATGAAACAGATGAAGTATTTGTTGTGTCTGCTGGCGGTGATACTGGCAGCCAACAGCCTGCATGCGCAGGGACTGGGATTCTATCTGGGTGGTAAAAGGGTGGAACTCACCGAGGGAGACTCCATCAACTTCACCGACAACAAGCAAGGAGAAGTGGAGGTAAAGGTCACCAAGGAGGGAAACGTAGAGGTGTACAAGGGCGAGGAGATGACTTTCTTCGGCGACTTGGAGCGCTATCTGCTCGATTTGCCCAACAGCATGCACTACATGAGCGACCCTAACCAGCATTACAACTTTGGTTACGGAGGCATCATGCACATTCGCGACATCCTGACAGCCGATATGTACCGACCGGACCATGGATATAACTGGTTCACCTCATGGGCCGAGAACAAATATGTCAGTCCGCGCCATGCAAGCACGCGGAGCGTCTGGAACTTCTATGAAAACGCCATCACGGCGGTAAACAAACTGATAGGAGCCATCGATGAAAGTAAGGCCAACGACCAGCTGAAGGAATATCTGGGATTGGGCTATGCCTTCAGAGCCATGTACTATCTGGATATGGCACGTATGTATGAGTATCTGCCCTGTGATGCCACCCAACCTTATTCCTACACGGGAAAGAATCTGACCCACCTCACAGTGCCTATCATCACCGAGAAGACCACACCTGCACAGTTGGCCCAACTGACCCGTGCCAGCCGCGAAGAGATGAAAGCATTCATCAATAGCGACCTGGCCAAGGCCAAAGAATACCTCGCCAACTACAAGCGCAGCAGCAAGCTCCTGCCCGACCTGGCCTGTGTGTATGGTCTGCAAGCACGCCTGAACATGTGGGTAGAGGACTATCCCGCAGCTGCCGACATGGCCGGCAAGGCCATCACACAGAGTGGAAGCACTCCGCTCAGCGAGGCCGAAATGCTGAACACCGAGAATGGATTCAACAACACAGCACCCTCCTCGTGGATGTGGGGAGCACAACCTCACGAAGACGATGCGGTCGTATTAACCGGCATTGTGAACTGGGGGGCGTGGATGTGCAATGAGAACCAGATGGGATATGCACCACTTGTGCCTGCCTGCATCACTCCATCGCTCTTCAAGGAGATTTGCGCAGGTGACCCACGCAGCAAGCTATTCCTGACAAGCGATGACCACAGCGAACCACATCTTGTTGGCAGCATCGTGGAGCAACTTCCCAAATACGCTTCACTGAAGTTCCGTCCCTACAAGGGAAGCATCAACGACGGAATAACAATGGCTCAGGCTGCCTACCCACTGATGCGCGTAGAGGAGATGTACCTCATACAAGCAGAGGCCATAGCGCATTCATCTGCCGCAAATGGCCTTAAGATGCTGAACACCTTCATGCAAAAATACCGCACGGCCAACTATGACTACCCCACCCAAGGTGTCCAGAAAGAGGTGGCCATCAACGAGATAGTGAAGCAGAAGCGCATCGAGCTGTGGGGTGAAGGCCAGTCCTTCTTCGACTACAAGCGACTCAACATGTCGGTCGATCGCACCCAAGGCGAGGATGCACAATACATCCCCGCCAACCAACAGCTGTCCAATGCCGGCAACGGACGGCCTGCCTGGATGAACCTGGTATTCCCCCAACGTAACCTCATGCAGTATGCCTGGAACTCCATAGGGCAGGAAAATCCCGACCCATCAGACTGCTACCGGGTGGGAGGAGGCATGTGGGCAGACCATAGCTCCACCTACGATGTGACGTTCAACGATGGCATTGTGCGCGAGCTGTTCGGTATAAAGACACCCGCAAAGTATGTCACACTCACAGCCGAACCCCTGACCACAGCCGAGGGCCTCATCGTCAAGAACCCCTTTAGCCAGATAGCCGACTCCACCATGGGCTATACAGGCTCCTCGCTGGTCATCAGATTCCAGGGTGCAGAAGCCTACATCCCCGAGCAGGAACTGGGTTTCCGCATCGACGGGAACGATGTGATGGTGCAGAGTACCGCCAACGCCACCCTGCAGGACGGAGTGATCACCTTCCCACGAAACGGCATCACTGTCACCTATGGCAGCCAGCTGAAGGTAGTGAACAGCCTGACGCTCACCGAGCTGCGCATTCCTGGAAATACCACTCCCGCTTACGCACTCACCACCACATTCTATGCCGATGCCCAGCACCCCTCCAGTGTGATCAACGCAAACGGCAAGAAATACCTGCGCACGTACCTCTACATAATGCGTGAGCTGGATGAAGTGCGACTGGCATGCGTTCCCGACAGTCTGGCAGAAGCAGCGCTGGCCAGACTGGAGGCAGATGCCGGCTACGGCACAGCAGTCAAGGATACAGGATGGGTACAGATACCCATGCCGGATGATGCCGACAAATTTACAGTCGTAGGTGTTGGCACACGCCATGGAAGCATCATCGTCAGCAAGATGGGGCAAGCATTCAACTATCCCGACTACAGCTGTATCGCCACCAACGGCAAGGCTGTACAGAACCAGGACGGAAGCTGGAAGGTGCAGGCGATGTACTACTTCGGTCCGCACACCGAGAAGGGGTATGTGGCTCTGGTGGATAAGTATGCCACTACAGCCGACATCAAAGCCATGTTCGAGGCTAAGACTCTGCCTGCCTACGTTGCTGTCCGCATCAACCCCAACAATCAAATGCGGGTGGTAACCATCCCCTACCCCAAGCGCAGTGCCGAGTACAAACTGGCCTGCCTGTCTGTGGCGGGCAACAAGGTGGTGAACGTTGGTCTATGGAGCCAGGACGGAAAGGCGCCCGAGATATATGAATGCCCAGTGAGAAACCTCTCGGTATCACTCACCGACAACACTGCCACCGAGGATGGAGGCACCCGTTGCACCGTCCAGTATGATGCTTCTGAATTCGACGGAGCCTACATCGCACTCCTGCCCGACAGCATGCTCCAGGGAAACATTTGGACCAACGTGCTCAACTCACCCATCAGAATCAAGGTGACAGGCAGCGGTTCGGCTTCTCTCACCATCCCCCGCGAGCAGCAGGAACTCAATTACACCCTGGTCATTGCCGGCTGCGATGCCGACGGAAAGATACAGAAGGATATGAAGGGCGAACGTGGGCTCAACCTCTCAACTGCCCTGAAGTGGTACAACACCAAAGCCGAATGGTTGGCTGACGGTCATAAAGCCGATGAATGGCCGCTTTCAGAAAGCGGTTCTACATGCTCGTACAAGTTCAACATCATCTTCCAGGCAACACAGGAAAACATTCCTATCTACTACCGAAAGTCGCCTACATCCAACCGAGGACAATTCCAATTGGGAGGGTGGGCCGGTGGCACCGGCCTAATCATCGACTACAATCCCGATGAAGGCATGTTCAATTGCAGAATACATAAGCAATTCGTCACAGTGCTAAACGAAAGCGAGAGAATCTACGTAGCAGACCCGAAGGCATACCACAAATCTGACGAATATGATCAATATCCCTGCTATTACGACAGAAGCACAGGAACCTTCACCTTAAATCTCTCTTACTTTACTGAGAAAGGCTATTTCCCACAAGGAGTGGAGGAAGCCGTAGTGGACGGATTTGGCAACAGCGTCAAGGCCGAGAGCACCCCCGAGGGCCAGGCAGAGCCGCACCGGTCATGGAAGCCCAGCCTCAACATCAGCGCACACAAGCTGATGCCTGCCCACGCCACCGGTGCCAAGAACCAGAAACAAGTATTCTCCACCGAGGAATAGACATCCCTCTGTATCCTATCATCATGGGGCGTGCCATCACCAGTTGGCACGTCCCATTTTCATTTCCGCCCTGCAGCTCCACCCTGCCCGGCACACTCCCTTACCTCGCCATGAAGCACCGCCAGCGCATCTGCTGCCATTCTGTATATGCTCTTCGGCAACGCCCGCGATGCTTCGCTGGTGCTCCTCAACGTGCCTTTTGCTGCAGTGGGAGGCATTCTCATACTGCGAACAAGCCACAAAGTGTATTTGAACACATTTGCAAAGCAATCAAAAATTCTGAGGGAAGGACTGCGGGGAGTATTGGGAAAATGTGCGACCTTTGCAACAGTATGCAGGAAACAGAGAGTAAAAGGGAGATGCACATTGCCATCATTGGCGGTGGAGCGGCAGGATTCTTCGCTGCCATCAGAGTGAAGGAGAGGTTGCCACACGCCTCGGTGGATATCTACGAACGGGCGCAGAAGGTTCTGGCCAAGGTGGCAATAACAGGTGGCGGACGATGCAACCTGACCAATTCGTTTCGCGAAGTGACTGACCTCAAGCAGGTATATCCGCGCGGGAGCCAGTTGATTAAACGTCTCTTCCGACGCTTCGACTATCAGGATGCCTATGAATGGTTCGAGAACCAAGGGGTCAAACTGGTGACGCAGGAGGATGAATGCGTATTCCCACGCTCACAGGATGCCATGAGCATCGTGCGCAGTCTGACCTACAGAGCCAAGGGACTGGGCATACAGGTGCACACAGGGCACTGGCTCACCGCCCTCGAGAGGGACGGAGAGAGCGGGGAGTTCACGCTCACCTTCAAGAGCGGCAACTCCGTCCAGGCCGACAGAGTGGTCATCACCACCGGCGGTTCGCCTCGTGCCGATGGTCTCAGTTATCTGGAAAAATTGGGACACAGCATAGAACAACCCGTACCCTCGCTATTCACCTTCAACGTGGAAGAGGCTGCATTCAAGCAACTGATGGGCACGGTGGTTGACCCTGCCACGGTTTCCATCCCCGCCACAAAGTTCAAGGCACAAGGTGCTTTGCTCATCACCCACTGGGGGATGAGTGGTCCGGCCATTCTGAAACTGTCATCGCATGCCGCCCGACACCTGCACGAGTGCAACTATCAGGAGACTGTGAGCATCAACTGGATAAACGAGAACAACCGTTCCTACGTGGAGAACGAACTGCAGGAGACAGCCTCACACAATCCACAAAAACTCCTGACAAGCACGCGTCCCTTTGCCCTACCCTCCCGTCTGTGGCAATACCTGGTCGAACGAGCCGGCATATCGTCCGAAAGGAAATGGGCAGAAGTGGGCAAGAAGGGCATGAACCGACTGGTGGAGACACTCACCAACGACTGTCACAGCATCTCGGGCCGAGGCACCTATAAGGAAGAGTTCGTCACCTGCGGCGGCATCTCGCTCAAGAGCATCGACTCCAACACCCTGGAGAGCAAGCTCTGTCCCGGCCTCCACTTCGCAGGTGAAGTTCTGGATATAGATGCCATCACTGGTGGCTTCAACCTCCAAGCCGCCTGGACCACCGGCTTCATCGTGGGAGAAAGCATCAACCCATGATGACGATGCCCCTCTTCCCCATCATTACTACACGCTTTTATTTCCCAAGAGACTTAAACATCTTGGTGATACAGCGTTTCTTCTGTTCCATGTTCGGATGAACATAGAGGTTGAGGGTTGTGGTGATATTGGCATGACCGAGCAGTACGCTTACGGTCTTGTAGTCGCAGTTGCTTTCAATGCAGCGTGTGGCAAAGCTGTGGCGTAGTCCGTGGTATTTCAGCCGAGGAATGTCAAGGCGTTTCATCAGTCGATGATAGTAGTTGCGGTAGGTGCGTGGCTCTGTGGGCTTTTCTTCATTGGTCAGCACATAGAAGTCTGTGTTTACCACCTTTTTCAGTGGTTTCACCATCGCCAGCAGTTCCTTGTTCATCGGTATCGCACGGCATGAGTTCTTGGTCTTGGGTGTGTTGATGACCAACTCTGTGTGCTTGCGTTCGCCCTCCACCATGTAGATGCGTTCAATGGTGCGGTTCACGGTGATAGTACCATTATCGGTATTGATGTCCGACCATTTCAAACCGCAAATCTCTCCGATACGCAAGCCTGTGGTCAGACTGATATAGATACCAAGGTTGCGGAATGTGAAGTTCTGTTTGATGAAATCGAGGATCTTTTTATGGTGTGCCACCGTCAGTACCTCAATTTCCTTGTTGGTCTCTGTCGTAGGGTACTTGATGTCCCACTCGCAATAGCTCATCCATTCGTTCTTTACTCCGAACTTCATCACCATTTTCAGGACAATCAGAATATCCTTCACCGTCTTAATGCTGAGTCCGCCATTGAGTTTCTGCAAAACGAACTCCTGCACAAGTTTCTCACTCAGAGCCTCACAATCGCCAAATGATGGCAGAATGTGATTCTCCAAAACTAACGCATAAGCAGCGTATGTAGACTGCTTTACGTAGCGTTGCTTGTCACTTTTCCAAGCCAACGCAATTTCTCTAATTGTTTTTGTTGTCATTGTAATCCTTAATTTTGAAGGTGTACATATATAATTAGAGAAAAAAGACCTCTGATGTCCCAAATTCAACAGATAAGGGAAACGTTATCCGTAATGTGCCCCATTTAAGATTCCCTGAGTTTGAGGGGGAGTGGGAGAAGTGTCCATTGGGAAAAATATCCACAAAAATAACAAAGAAAAATAAAGGTAATACAATCCAAAATGTATTGTGTAATTCAGCTACATTAGGTTTAATCCCTCAAAATGATTATTTTGATAGAGAAATTGCAAATTCTAATAATACAGAAAGTTACTATGTTATTGAGTACGGTGACTTTGTATATAATCCTAGAAAATCAGTATCGGCACCATACGGCCCTGTAAATATCTATACAGGAAGTATAAAAGGGATTATTTCGCCTCTGTACCTCTGCTTCTCGGTACACAGCATTATGCCATCTTTTCTATATTATCGATTTAAGAGTTCTGTATGGTTTCCTTATGTATACTCTCATGGTGATACAGGAACAAGATTCGATCGTGTGAGCATCAAAGATGACGTATTCTTTGAAATGCCAATTTACATGCCGTCACCAAAGGAGCAAATAAAAATAGCAAACCTTATGGCACTTCTTGACGAGCGTATTGCGACTCAAAACAAAATCATTGACAAGTTGCAGTCCTTAATCAAGGGGATTATGGTAGAACTGCAAAAACAAGGGGTTAATAAAGGAACTTGGAAGACGGTATTTCTTAGTGATGTTCTCACAGAAAGAAACGAACGCAATACTAATTTGTTTCAAGTGTTTTCTGTCTCTGTTAGTCAAGGTGTTGTAAATCAAGTAGATTACCTTGGACGTTCATTTGCGGCCAAAGACACATCCAAATATAATGTCGTGCATTATGGTGACTTAGTTTATACAAAAAGCCCAACCGGATCATTCCCTTATGGCATAGTAAAACAAAATCTTAATCTTGAGAATGTTGCTGTTTCACCATTGTATGGTGTTTATAAACCCAAAAGTCTTGCTGTTGGAGCATATCTTCATGAATATTTTATGAGTAAAATAAATACACATAACTATTTGCATCCACTGATTCAGAAAGGAGCAAAGAACACCATCAATATCACAAATCAACGTTTCTTGGAAAACTGTGTTCTACTGCCTACAAATATAAATGAGTTGCTGCAGATTTCAAAGTTGTTACGCTCTTTGAACAACAAGATAAAATACCAGCAAGATATATTACAACAATATCAGAAACAGAAGCAATATTTGCTTCGCCAGATGTTCATATAAACATCTGACGGAGTAGATACTGCTTTTGCTTTTGGAAAAGTGAATTTGCGTATTTCTCAGACTCTAATTTGTCATATAATGCTTGGTACAACTCACATATTTGTTTCTGAGCATTTATATCAGGAATCTGAACAACAGTTTTTCCCAACTCTGTTTGGTTTATGCTTGCCTGTGATACTGCTTTGTTACAGACAGTCTTAAAGCGATTGAGCATTCTATTTGTATTCAACAACAAGTATAAATAGAATGGGATAACCACCATATTGTTAGGTATCAATCTGAGTAGATTCATTCCATGATAAAGATCATAATCCTTATCTATGAATGCGGTATTGCCTATGTATTCAACACTATTGATATTGCTAAACAAAATGTCTCCAACTTGCAATTTGTAATTTTCAGAAGATTCAAAAGATGCAACATATCCCACACGTTCAAGATTAACCTTATGCCCAGAAATAGTTTCTATACGAGATACTTTTAATCCTTTCTTTGACAAAAGTTGATTTCCTGAATAACCGCTTCTAATCTCACAGACTTCTCCAAGTTTATAATTGATGCCATTATTCATGAATACCCTCTGATTAATCCCCTTGATTAAAGATTGCAACTTGTCAATGATTTTGTTTTGGGTTGCTATGCGCTTGTTTAATAGTGATAAAAGATTACCAATCTTGTTTTGTTCTTCGGTTGTTGGAATTTTTAGATTTATATTACGACAAACTTCTTGGTTAAGTTTGGGCATAGTGGTTCCTGTATTGTAAACCGCATAGTTTAGACGTTCAAGAGTTTCTGATAAGAAATTTATATCAAAGCCATCGTATGGTTGTAAGACATGTGCATGATTATTTACCCATATCTTGCCTTTAGCTATAAACGCTACTCTATAATTTCTATCAATAATGTTTGCTCCATCTTCACTTAACAAGATATATTCCCCATCGAATATGTAGCCATCTATATAATCTATAATTCCAGAAGCGCCATAATATGGATATAGTCCTTGTTCACTTTTTCTGTCTTCACTTTTTATTGGTTTTCGTAGACCATCTAAAAATTCAACACATTCTTCTAATTTTTTTTTCTTCCACTCCCCCTGAAACTCAGGAAATCTGAGATTTGGGACATTGAGTTTATTATGTTTGTTATTTATTGTCGTTATCATTTTTAATCCTTAATTTAAGTTCACCAATCATGGCTCAGTTACATGCCAGTTACATGGTAGTTATATGCTTTATGCCCCATTATAAAGGGGTTTGAGCTAACTTTGATGCTTTTCTGAGCCTTTCAGTTACATGCCAGTTACATTGTTTTATTTGTCTACCAACTTGGTAGACAATTTCTTCCACAAGTTGTGGCAGATTTCAAACGTTCTTACTCTTTATCAGAGGCTTCCTGTTTTATTTCAAGCAATGTTCGTTCATTGGCATTGGGGTTGTTACATTATCCACCTTTTGTAATTTTGTACCAGCTTGGTACAAAAAATCAATTTTTGAAGAATAGAACAAATACCATTTGCGTATTATATAGAGATTTGAGCATATCATTACCTTTTTTTGAAATCCTTAGTCTCCTTTATATCAGAAAGTGTTGCTTCAATGTCTTCAATTGAAGGCAACTGGCTCTGTATGTTTTCAGGCATGAGCTTAGACAACTGATATTCGGAGATGCCTATTGGCTGATTGGTTGATTCAAGAGCATATTGAGCCATCACATTGTTCTTGGTTTTGCAGATAAGCAAACCTATCGTAGGGTTGTCAGTAGGCTTCTTTTTTATATGATTGACTGCACTCACATATACGCCCAACTGTCCCAGATGTTCTGCTTTGAATTTCGTAATCTTCAGTTCTACGACTACATAGCAGCGCAGTTCCAAATGATAGAAAAGCAAATCGGGATATACGGTATCTTCGCCAATTTGTAGTGGAACTTGACTCCCGACAAAAGCAAAGCCCGTACCCAATTCAAGCAAGAAGCGTGTGACATTTTGAGTAAGTCCCTGTTCCAACTCTCGCTCTCTGTATTCACCATCAAGCGTGAGGAAATCGAAATTATAAGGGTCTTTCAATATTTGAGCAGCCAATTCGCTTTGTGGATTAGCCAACAATCTATTGAAATTGTTTACTGCCTTTCCCTGTCGCTCATACAGATTGGTATCAAGATAATTGAGCAGAACAGCACGGCTCCAACCATTTTCTACTGTCTTTTGCAGATAGAACACGGCACGGTCAACATCCTTGCACTGGGATATGATATACAGATGATGCCCCCAAGGAACGGAGAAGAAAGCCTCCTCGCTTATTTGGGCAACAGGTTGTTGCCCATCATCTTCGCCTAATTTGGCAACAGGTTGTTGCCAAATTGTAATTCTCTGATTATAAAACTCATACCACTGGCGAATATACCTTAGATTTCGATAGGAAAAACCTTTCATATCAGGAAACTCTGCCATAAGTTCACGGCTCAATTCTTTGAGCCAGCCATCGCCCCATGATGCAGATTTCTGCTTTTCACAGATGTCTGCACCCATACGCCAATAAAGGCGGAGCAATTCTGTGTTAACCTTGATTGCCGCCTTTATTTGTGCGCTGCGTATATCTTTTTTCAACTGCGAGACCCAACTTTCGAACTCGCTATTGCTTGCCAATGTCATATTATGTATTAAGTTTTAGTTATTAGTAATTAAGTTTGCTTGCCGTGATTTTTCTTTCACGGTCTTAATAGAAGAAGTTAATAATTTTACCAACTCTTCGGCATCGTTATATATGCTATCATATTCGTTGTGTCTTAAAAAATCGCTTTCATGCAAGAGTTCTAACCAATACATAGTTTCTCCTGTCTCTTTTTGCGCAATTGACAGTTTTGAAATAAAGTCGGCTTCACTTTGACCATAGAAAGCCTCTGCAATGTTAGCTCCGATACTTGTACCGCTACGCATCAGTTGCTTGGAGAGAATGTATTCCTTCTTCTCATCACACAGATATTTATATAAGCGTATAACCCTTAAAGCAAAAGCCTTACTTTTGTTTTTCAAAATACTATCTCTCATAACTTAATCACTAATCACTAACACTTAACACTTAAATAATTCCCAACTCTTTCAGATAGCCCTCAATCTCCTTGTCAAGGTCGGCTCGTTTGGCTTCCAAATCCTTGATTTCCTTCATGACAGCATGAATGTCGATAGGTTCTTCTTCCTCGAAAGTATCTACGTAACGAGGAATGTTGAGATTGTAGTCGTTCTCAGCCACTTCTTGCAGTGTGGCGAGATGGCTGTACTTTTCTATCTCCTTGCGCTCACGATAGGTGTCAACAATCTTCTTGATATGCTGCGGACGGAGCTTATTCTGGGTCTTGACCTTTTCAAACTCCTTGCTGGCATCAATGAAGAGGATGTTGTCATCCTCCTTACGGCATTTCTTGAACACCAAGATACAGGTCGGGATGCTTG
>ERZ780141.1260-NODE-1260-length-15225-cov-6.338893_pt1 | contig 15225 bp, 8 predicted proteins | sample MGYA00433080_ERZ780141 | MGnify/ENA primary metagenome ERZ780141 (study PRJEB29588, sample SAMEA2154047) | human gut metagenome | biome: human gut; feature: human-associated habitat; material: faeces | place: Denmark | collected 2008/2010 ... | reverse complement strand
ACAAATACGGCGCTAAAGAACTCGACCGCACCCACGGCCTCGACTGGTATGACAGCAAAGCCCGCTTCTACGACTCCATACTCCTACGCACCAACTCGATGGACAAGAAAGCCGGCGACTATACCTGGCTCTCCCCCTACTCATGGTGCGCCGCCAACCCAATCCGCTTCACTGACCCAACTGGAATGTATTTATTAAATGAAGATGGCTCAAAAGTAGATTATTTGAATAATACACTATCAGAAAATGCCGATGATGGGGTAAAAACAATTGTATTTGCATTACAATTAACAGAACAGGGAAATAAAGTTTTGAATGAACTTGTGTCGGCAAAATATGGCATTCATTTAATTTTAAGTAATGAGGTAAATGATGATGTATTTGGATATACACTCACTAAAACACAAGAGTGTAATCCCAATGATAATGAAATTTATGATAAAACATTTGAAAAAGCTGCAATTGTGGTTATACAGAACAACATTGAAAATAAGGCAAAAGAAGATGTCTACTTAAATAAATCTCAATTATCAAAACTGGAACTTATAAATATTATTGCAGTGCACGAAGGAGTACATGCTACAAATCCAAAATATAATAGCGTTATAAACACAAACAAAGATGATGATACAGAATATCTTCCATTAAAATATGAAGCTATAACATTGGAGGAAATATTAAATAAACATTGATTATTGAATTTTAATTTTTTTGATATGTCAAGATTGATTTCTTTGTATATTTTATCTATGGTAACAATAGTTGCCATGGCTGAAAATTTCAACGATTCTATTCTCACAAGCGACGAGACTGAGACGATTACCAGTAAAGAACTTGCATTGACTTTTAATAATTTGGTTCGGTATTATGAGAGTAAAAATAAAATACTTCCGTTTAGCATAGTTGATGATAAGTCAGCGTTAAATGATTATATAATTGAGGACTTGCTAACTGAAAATAATCATATTGAATTCGCAGATATTAATTTGGATAGAGGAATCTATTCTGTCATGCATCGAGGAAGTAGCAATCCTGATATATATATTCTTATTTGCCATAAAAAGCGACTTGATGTGTTCAATGTTTCTCTTTCGGATACAAATCGTTTAGACGCATTGAACTATATATACAGTTTGGATAGCCAGAGAGAATTTGAGATAGAATATTGGCAGTTTAAAAAAATAATATGCAAATTACTGACATATAACATAGGTAGAGGAATATATTATCCTTTTAGTAGAAAATTTGATCTTTTTTATTTGCACGATAGAAAACCCAAAACGGGCGTTAGGCCGTAATGTGGATTATTTTCCACTGCTTGATGTCTTTCGGTTTTTATAAGGCTCCTTTTCCTTGCTTATAATTCGCAATAGCCTGCTATTACTCATTAAACCCAAATCTGGCAAACGGCTTACTTTTATTTTAAATAAGATTGCTTCGACTTCTTCGTTCGCGACTCGGCAAAGATAAAACAAGCCCCTCTTTGCTCTTGCCACTTTCTCAGTTGATTATTTCACTCATTTGCACTATCGTTGGATAACGATGGGCCTGCGAAACCATTAATTTGCCACAAATTGGAAAGAAAAACGCTTTTCCATTTTGGTCAAATATCAAAAATTGCTATCTTTGCGTGCTATTCTATATAATTAGATGTGCGCAAAGATATTTTTGTTGCGCATCTGATTGAATTATTAACGGAAAAACAAAAAAACAAAATAACAAAGAATAATGGCAGCATTAGAAAAAATCAGAAAGAAAGCCGTCTTTTTGACTATTGTCATCGGTGTGGCACTTCTTGCCTTCATCCTTGGCGACGCCGAGAAGATGGTTAGTACATTATTTGGCAACAACAACACTATTGCCAAAGTGGATGGCGAAAAAATCGACGCAGTAGAATTCCAAAAGCGCTACGAAGAAGCCAGCCAACAACTTCAAAACCAAGGCCAAACCGTAGATGCAGCCGTGGTGCAACAACAAGTTATCGAGCAAATGATTTCAGAACGCCTCCTCAACAAGGAATTGGATAAGGTGGGCATCGAAGTGTCTGACGCTGAAATCACCGAAGCTATGACTGGCAAGAACGCCAACATGATGGTTCTTCAATTTGCTCAACAAATGGGTGTGGAATCACCTGCTCAACTCTTCGACCTCCTTTACAACCCTACTAAGTATGGCGCAAGCGACCAACAAGTGGCTGAAGCAAAGGCTCAATGGGAGAAGATTCAAGACGATGTTATCAAGAACTTGAAGTATAGCAAGCTTCAAACTCTTATCGCCGGCACTATCCAAGCCAACAAACTCGACCGCAAGCAAATCAACAGCGAAAACGCTGTTACAAGCACTATCCAATACGTTAAGGAAGCCTACGACGCTCTCACTGGCGATCAATACAAGCCAACCGACGCCGAACTCAAGGCTCAATACGACAAGGATAAATATATGTACAAACTCGACGAAGAAGTTCGCAAGATTCACTACATCGCTCTCGACGTAGTACCTTCAAAGGCCGATCTCAACAAATCGGCTGCTATGATTGGCGAAACTCTCGACTCTCTTCGCTTGGAGAACGGAGTTGACCGCGTGCGCAACAATAGCGAACTCGTTATCAACGAAGGCACTGTTCGCCTCAGCGACATCCGCGACACCGAAGTGAAAGACTTCATCGCAAGCGCTGCTATCGGCCAAGTTTCTGAACCAAAGTTCACCAACAGCACCAACACTTACAGCATCGTTAAGCTCGTTAAGAAGGACTTCGCTACCGACTCTGTAAACGTAAACGTAGTGTCAGTGCAAGGCGCAAAGAGCCTCCAAGACTCTGTGCTCAATATGCTCAACTCTGGCGTAGCTCTCGCTGATGTTAAGGCTAAGGTTAAGACTGTTGACGGTCAAGAAAACCAATGGCAAGTAATCATCAACGTAGCCGACAGCGTTAAGAACAAGCTCACCAACGCTCCTGCAGGTTACTTCCGCCTCGACGGCAACGATAAGGCTGCTTTCTTCTGCAAGGTTAACGAAAAGAAGGCTCCTAAGGCTATGTACACTGTGGCTCAAATCGAACACAAGGTATATCCAAGCGCTGCTACAACCAACGGCTTGCACGACAAGCTTCAAGACTACATCATGAAGAATGCCGACGCCGCTTCATTTGAGGCTAACGCCGCTAAGGCTGGCTTCCAAGCAGTGGCTACCACAGTATCTCCAAGCACTGCTCAAATCGACCGCATCATGAACACCCGCAAGGCTATTCAATGGGCATTTGAGTCAAAGACTGGCGCTGTTTCTCCTATCTTCGATAAGGAAAACAACACTAAGATGGTGGTTGTGGCTGTCGACGCTATCTACGACGACTATGCACCACTCAGCGACGAACAAGTGAAGGCTGCTGTAGCACTCAAGGCTACAAACGAAAAGAAGGCAGAATCACTTATGAAGCAACTCGAAGGCAAAAAGACTCTTGCTGAATTCTCTGCAGCAATGAAGTCGGCTATCGACACCACACAAGTGACATTCGGCCAAGCATTCATCCCACAAATCGGCGTTGGCGAAGCAGAACTCACCGCTAAGGTATCGGTTGCTAAGAAGGACGTTGTAGTTGGCCCAGTTAAGGGCGAAAACGGCGTATATGCTTTCAAGGTGACTAAGATCGAAAAGAGCGAACGCACTCCTACCGACATCGAGGCTGACCGCACTTTCGCTACCACTCGTGGCAACCAAGCAGTGATGCAAAACGCTTTGGAAATCCTTCGCAAGGCAGTTACAGTTAAGAAAGATATGATTCGCTTCTTCTAAGCAAATCACACAATATCACTCTCACACGAGGGGGATTGCACCAAATGCAGTCCCCCTCGATTTTTTCACAGCCACCCCACGGCGACTCGCGCCAAGGGCTTTCACGCGCCCACACAGGTGATTGCGCGAAACATAATAGCAATCTTAGCAGGAAATTCCACCAAGCCGCTTAGTGGGCAAAATAGCCACAAAAGTATGGCAGTATCACACAAAACGGGGTGCTATTATTGCATATCGGCAAAAAAAAGGTTACCTTTGTGAAATTAGATACATTACATCATAGCAGAAATAATAAAATAATGAGGGTAAAGATACATCACGAAGGCCGTAACATCATATTTATGCTACTGTTTATCCTATCAGTAGTGAATGTCACCGCCTACCTGATAATGTCGTATAAAATCATTCCATACATATTTATAGCGATTTCCGTAATCCTATTCTTGTTGGTTGTGAACTTCTTTCGCAGCCCACGCCGTCATTTCAAGGGCGACACCACCGATGCCGTGGTATCGTCGGTAGATGGCACCGTGGTGGCTCTCGAAGAAGTGTATGAAGACGAATATCTGCACGCACGCGCCATTCAATTGTCGGTGTTTATGACCGTCTTCAATGTCCACGCCAATTGGGTGCCAGTGGAGGGCGAGGTTACCTATGTGAAGCACCACTCAGGCCGCTTCCTCTCAGCCTATCTGCCTAAATCGAGCACCGAAAACGAGCGCTCTACAGTAGTGATACGCACCGCATCAGGTCATGATGTGCTGGTGCGCCAGATTGCTGGAGCCATAGCACGTCGCATAGTTACTTATGTTGAACCCGGCGAAGAAGTGTGCGTTGAGCAGCACATGGGATTCATCAAATTCGGTTCGCGAGTTGACATTTACCTGCCACTCGACACCGAAATAATGGTGAAACTTGGTGACAAGACCATGGGCGGCGTCACGCAGATTGCTCGCCTCAAACGCCAACACTAATCATGAACATTTTTGAATCAATAAAGAAGAATATTCCCAACGCCATCACATGCATGAATCTGCTGTGTGGCTCGGTGGCTTGCATCATGGCACTTCGCTACAAAGAAGAAGTGTGGTGGGGCATTAAAGCCTACGAGGCTGCTTTCATCATGATTGCCCTGGCTGCCGTGTTTGATTTCTTCGATGGCTTCGTGGCACGCCTGCTACACGTGGTGTCGGCTATCGGCAAAGAGCTCGACTCGCTGTGCGACTGCGTGAGTTTCGGCTTAGCTCCAGGCCTTCTGGTGTATGCCGCGATGAACCATTCACACCCCGAGAGAATGCTTTGCTATGCAGCCCTGCTCATACCAGTGCTCGGCGCTGTGCGTCTTGCCAACTTCAACGTTGACACCCGACAAACCACCAGCTTCATTGGCATGCCTATCCCTGCCAACGCCATCTTCTGGATTGGCTTCATCTCGTGGTATGCCGACAACCTCTACCTCAACCAATGGATTGTGGCGCTTCTCGTGGTGGTAATCTCACTGCTTATGGTGAGCAACATCCCGATGTTCTCGCTCAAGGTGAAGAACCTCAAGTTTAAAGAAAACTACAAGGTGTATTTCCTCATCTTGGCATTTATCTTGTTTGTATCCACTTCTCACCTCTCAGGTCTGTCGTGGACTATCATTTACTACGTTTTGGCTTCGATGCTCGTGAAGGATTGATGCCGCATCGGCAACACGCATGCGGCCACCGCATCCACCCACCGAACGAATACATCGAGAGCATTATTCTATTTAAGGTATTGATATTATGTTCTTTAAATTCTTAATAATAAGTTTTGTAATATATGTAATATTCGCTGTGCTGCGCATCATATTCCGCGTGGGCTTCCACATTCATCGCATCCGACGTGACTTCAATAATTTCACCAACCAGCAAAGCCAAGGCCAACAGCCTCGACAAAGCGAGAAGGTGTATGGAAAAACCGATGGCGAATACGTGGAATTTGAGGAGATTACATCTGAGGAGGCCACCTCTACCACAGTAGAGACCGACTCCAACGACCGCACCGAAACCGCCTACACCCGCACGGAGAGCCGCATCTCCGATGCCGAATACGAAGAAATCAAATAAGCGCAGCCTCACACAAAATTCATCCCACATAACCAATCTCACGACAACTCAGTTTATTCTTAACCATATAAAACCATCCTACTAAACGATGATAAAAAAAGCGTTTCTTTCACTGTTAGCCACAAGCATAGCCTTAGCAACCTACGCTGTAAGCGACCCGGTGGAATATGTGAACACCCTGATGGGTACTCAATCAAAATTCGCACTATCAAACGGCAACACCACTCCTACAGTATGCGTGCCTTGGGGCATGAACGAGTGGATTCCTCAAACCGGCAAAAACGGCGACGGTTGGTCGTATACCTACGATGCCGACAAAATCCGCGGCTTCAAGCAGACACACCGCCCAAGCCCATGGATCAACGACTTCGGTCAATACTCCATCATGCCTATGACAGGCGGACTGAAAATCAACGAAGACAAACGCGCTTCGTGGTTCTCTCACAAAGCCGAAGTGGCAAAGCCTTACTACTATAGCGTATACCTTGCCGACTACGACGTTACTACCGAACTCACCACCACCGACCGTGCCGCTTCGTTCCGCTTCACATTCCCTGAAGACGACCAAGCATACATCCTCGTGGATGCCTACGAAGAAGGCTCCTGGATAAAGTTGATACCTGAGCAAAACAAGATTGTGGGCTACAACACCCGCAACAGTGGTGGCGTGGGCAAAAACTACGCCAACTACTTCGTGGTGCAATTCGACCGTCCTTTCGTAGACAACTGCGTGTGGGTGGGCGATAACAAAGTGGAAGGCTTGAAAGAAATCAAAGCCGACCACGTGGGCGCTGCAGTGAGATTTAAGACCCACCGCGGCGAAGCGATCAACGTCACCACCGCATCATCATTTATCAGCGTGGAGCAAGCCGAACTCAACCTCAAAGAGATTGGCACAAAGAGTTTCAACGAGGTGAAAGCACAGTCAAAAGCCGAGTGGAACCGCGTGCTTGGCGCCATCAACGTGGAGAGCGACAATGTGGACCAACTGCGCACATTCTATAGCTGCTTCTTCCGCGCCTTAGTGTTCCCTCATCGCATGCACGAAATCGACGCCAACGGCAATGTGGTGCACTACAGCCCATTTGGCGAAGGCTCGGTGGCTCCTGGCTATTTCTATACCGGCACAGGCTTCTGGGACACATTCCGATGCCTATTCCCTCTTATCAACCTTCTCTACCCTGAGGAGGGCGCAAAGATGCAACAAGGTTGGCTCAACTACTATAAGGAAAGCGGCTTCTTGCCAGAATGGTCAAGCCCAGGCCACCGCGGATGCATGGTGGGCAACAACAGCGCCTCGGTAGTGGCCGACGGCATCCTCAAAGGCCTTGTGAAAGACGAAGCCACAGCGCTCTACGAGGCTATGCTCTATGGCACCAACCATGTGCACCCACAAGTGTCATCTACAGGCCGCCTCGGCTATGAATACTACAACCGCCTCGGCTATGTGCCCTACAACGTGGGCATCCGCGAGAATGCAGCCCGCACATTGGAGTATGCCTACGACGACTGGTGCATCTATCAAGTGGGCAAGCGTCTCGGTCGCCCAGAGAGCGAAACCGACGTGTTTAAGCAACGCTCTATGAACTACCGCAACCTCTTCGACAAAGAATCAGGATTGATGCGCGGACGCAACGCCGATGGCACTTTCCAAAGCCCATTCAACCCACTCAAGTGGGGCGACGCATTCACCGAAGGCAATTCGCTGCACTATAGCTGGAGCGTATTCCACGACGTGGCTGGCCTCATCGATCTGATGGGTGGCAAAGAGGCATTTGTGGCAAAACTCGACGACGTGTTTGCTCAACCACCTCACTTCGACGACAGCTACTACGGACAAGTGATACACGAAATACGCGAAATGCAAATCATGAACATGGGCAACTATGCTCACGGCAACCAGCCTATACAGCACATGATTTACCTTTACAGCTATGCCAACCAACCTTGGAAGGCACAATATTGGATTCGCCAAGTGATGAACAAGCTATATATGGCCACTCCTGACGGATATTGCGGCGACGAAGACAACGGACAGACCTCGGCATGGTATGTATTCTCGGCTCTCGGATTCTATCCTGTATGCCCTGCAAGTGACCAATACGTGCTCGGCACTCCGCTCTTCAAGAAAGCCACCATCAACCTTGCCAACGGCAAGAAAGTGGTGATCAACGCGCCAAACAATAGCAACGACAACATCTATGTGAAGGATATTCGCTTCAACGGCAAGGCTTACACCAAAAACTACTACGACTACAACACCCTTCTCAAAGGTGCGGTAATCAATGTCACTATGGACAACAAGCCTTGCAAGACACGCGGCATCAATGCCAGCGACGATCCTTATTCACTATCTACAGCCGAATAACCAACTGCGATTGCCCACAGGCTGATGCCAAGGCCAATCACACCATACCAGCGGTGACAGTATCCCCACAGGATACCGCCACCGCTGCCTTTTCACGCACCGCCCACCAACGTCTGGCTCACAATTACGGTTGTATGATTGCATTTTAGTGGAATAATCCGTAACTTTGACCCCCGCAAAATATTAATTACTACGCCAATGGCTACTATTAACGAAATACAAGACTCAATAATCGACGAATTCAGCGATTTCTCCGACTGGATGGATCGCTACGCTTATATCATCGACCTTGGCAACGAAGTGCCTGCCCTCGATGAGAAATACAAAACCCCCGACAACATCATCGACGGATGCCAAAGCCGCGTGTGGCTTGTGGCTTCATACGCCGACGGAAAGATCCACTTCGAGGCCGACAGCGATGCCATCATCGTAAAGGGCATCATCTCGCTGCTTGTGCGCGTGCTATCTGACCGCACTCCGCAAGAAATCCTCGACAGCGAACTCTATTTTGTGGAGCGTATCGGCCTAAGGGAACACTTGTCGCCTACTCGCAGCAACGGTTTGGCAGCTATGATTAAGCAAATACGCGTATACGCGCTTGCTTATAAAGCCAAAGAAGCCAACTAAGAAAACGGAACCAATTTCTTTTTCATATATGGCATCGATATACAGCATTTTTTATCGATGCCTATTTTTATATCTGTCCTTTCGGGATTTATACCAAATTTATTTCGTAAGTTTGCATAACTAAACCATCATTCAAACCTCCAATTTATGACAAAATCTTGTTTAAGACTTGCCTTCTCTCTCATATTGGCATTGCTTGCCACTATCATTCACTCTCAGACTTTTTCCGACAAACAGGCCTACACCATTCAGAGCGCCAACGGTTTGGCTCTCGACAATCAGGGTAGCATCAACTCTGAGACACAGATATTCCTATCGAAGAAAGTCACTAACCGCGCCTCTCAGGCATGGCAACTGGTACACGTCTACGACAACGTGTATAGCATAGTGAATCTGGAATCGATGCAAGCCCTCGACAATGCCAACGGCAATGGCGAGCAGCCAATCATCCAATACAGCTACGACAATAGCAATGCCAACCAGCATTGGCGCATAGTGAGCGTTGGCAACGGCAAATACACCATCACCAGCGTGGCAAGCAATATGCGCTTGGCATATCGCGACGCCGCACAACCTGGCGAACCAATCTACCAGTTGACCCAAAACACCACCGAACGCCAGCAATGGAGCATCGAGAAGACCAACGCTAAAGCTTCGCGCTTCATCACTCGCACCACAAGCAACAACGATTGGGAAAACCAAAACATCATCGCCATCAACAAGATGGCTGCACACAGCACCTTCATGCCGTTTGCCGATGCCAAAGAAGCTCTTGCCGACCCTACATTCGCCAAGCCTTGGCTCGACACCCGCTCAAGCCGCGTGGCCTCGCTCAACGGCAAGTGGCGCTTCCATTGGGTGAACAGCCCCGACAAGCGCCCAGTGAATTTCTACAAGCCAAACTACAACGTGGCCGATTGGGCAGAAATCACTGTGCCAAGCAACTGGGAAATGCTTGGTTACGGCACACCAATCTACACCAACGTAACATACCCTATTCGCAACAACCCTCCATTCATACAGTCGCAACCACACTACACCGTAGAGACCGAGCCAAACGCTGTGGGCTCTTATCGCCGCGACTTCACCATTCCTAAGCAATGGCGTGGCAAAGAGGTGTATCTGCACTTCGACGGCGTGTATAGCGCATTCTACGTGTGGGTCAACGGCAAGAAGGTGGGCTACAGCCAAAACAGCTGCACCGATGCCCGATTCGACATCACAAAATATGTGAAGCCCGGCAAAAACACCGTAGCAGTGGAAGTGTATCGCTGGTGCGACGGTTCTTATCTTGAAGACCAAGATATGTTCCGCCTGAGCGGTATCTATCGCAACGTCTATCTTGTGGCTACTCCTAAGGTTCACCTTGCCGACGCCACTCTTTCAAGCAAGATCGCCAACGACTATTCTCAAGCCGCACTTCACATCAACACGCTGCTTGCCTCTGACTCTAAAAACGCCACCGCAAACGTGCGCACCACCCTCTACGCCCCTAACGGCACCAAAGTGGGTGAAACCACACAATCTATCGCCGGAAAGGGCGACATGAGCATCAACGTGGCAAACCCTATGCTATGGACCGCCGAAACGCCTAACCTCTACACCCTTTTGGTGGAAGTGCTCGACCAAAACGGCGTCACCACCGAAGCCACAACATTTAAGCACGGCTTCAGAAACATCGAAATCAAAAACAACAAACTGTATATCAACGGCATGCTCACCTTGCTAAAGGGAGCCAACCGTCACGAGACACACCCAAAATATGGCAAGGCCGTGCCTGTGGAATCAATCGAACAAGACGTGCTGATGTTTAAGCAATACAACCTCAACACCATCCGCACTTCTCACTACCCTAACGACCCACGCTCTTATGCGCTCTACGACTACTATGGCCTCTACGTTATCGACGAAGCCAACCAAGAGTGTCACGGCAACCACAGCCTCTCAAACAACCCAGAATGGGAAAAAGCCTACGTTGACCGCGCCGTAAGCATGGTGCAACGCGACAAAAACCACCCATCGGTGATCATCTGGTCGCTTGGCAACGAGAGCGGTAGGGGCTGCAATATCATTGCCGAACGCGATGCAGTGCGCGCCCTCGACAGCCGTCCTATCCACTACGAGGGACAGAACGAGGCTGCCGATATCGATTCTAACATGTATCCATCTATCGAGGGTATGATAAGCATGGACCAAAACGGCAATCAGAAGCCTTATATCATGTGTGAATATGCACACGCTATGGGCAACTCAATCGGCAATCTTGAGGAGTATTGGGATTACATAGAATATCACAGCAAGCGCATGATTGGCGGTTGCATCTGGGACTGGGTTGATCAAAGCCTGAATATGCCAGGCGAACCCGAAAACCGCCTTTATTACGGCGGCAGCTTCGGCGACCAACCAAACGACCAAGACTTCTGCTGCAATGGTATTGTCACTTCTGACCGCAGCGTCACTCCTAAGCTTCTTGAGGTGAAGAAGGTGTATCAATACATCACCGCCACTCTCGATAGAGAAAAACGCGCAGTGGTGCTGCACAACCGCTACATCGCCACCAACCTGAAGGGAATGACCCTGCAATACACCGTGCTGCGTGGCGGCAAAGAGGTGCTCAGTGGCAGCAAAACTCTGCCCGACTGCGCTCCTACCAAGCAATGCACCGTGGGAATAGACCTGCCTGACACAACCGACGACGGAGAATATCTGCTCAACGTGAGCATTCTGCTTGGCGAAGACTGTCTATGGGCTACCAAGGGCCATTGTGTGGCAAGTGAACAGATGCCTCTGAACCAAGTTGACCTCGCGCTCGCAGCCCACAAAGCCAACGCCACAGCGCCTATTACCATCCACGATGAGATGAACCGTCGCCTATGCATCAATGCAGGCAATGCCAAAATAGCGTTCTGCCGCAGCGAAGGCACCATCATAAGCTTGCGCTACAACGGCTTTGAAACCACCCACGCACTGCACGGCCCACGATTCCAATGGTATCGCTCGATTCCTAACGACCGCCGCGAATGGGTGCCAACGCTCACTCGCCTCGAAGGCTTCTCACACTCGCTCTCTGCCAAGGGCGATACAGCCATCGTTACCGCTAAGTTTGCTCACGGCATAGGCAAGCACGAGATTACCGAAGCCACCACCTACACGATTTACGCCGACGGCACAATCGATGTTGCCACACAGTTCGTCACCCAAAGCGACAACGTGGTGCCTCGCTTGGCGCTGCAATGGATGCTATCGCCAGAACTTGAGAATGTGGCTTGGTATGGCCGCGGACCAATAGAAAACTACAACGACCGCAAAAACGCTGCATTCTTGGGCGTATACTCATCTACAGCCACCGATATGCGCGAACACTATGCCCGCGCACAATCTATGGGCACTCGCACCGACGCTCGCTGGATTACCCTCACCAATGCCAACGGCAAGGGCATAAAGATTGACGCCGACGGAACCATCTCGTTCTCGGCGCTTCACTACACCGACCGCGACCTCTGGGAAGCACTCTACGACCACGACCTCGACGCAATACGCCGCAGCGAAGTGGTGCTAACCCTCGACTGTCGCCAACGCGGCCTTGGCAATGCCAGCTGCGGCCCTGGCCCACGCGAGAAATATGAAATCAAGGCAGGCACACATGCCTTCCGCTTCCGCATTTCTCCAATGTAATCGCAAACTTATTCACAACAACATCCCTTTTTAGCACTTGCCCGGCAGATTTTCACATTTGCCGGGCATAAATTTTTCTTTCAGATTGGCAACTTATCTTCATTCGTTCTGCCACTAAAAATATACCTCTCAAATTTTCAACCACATACAAGAGTATTCAGCCGTAAAACTGTTAAATAGCAAGTTAATTTTAGTAAATACAGTCTTAAAGGGTAGCAAATATTTTGCAACGCATCGTCGACTTGCTATTTTTGTATAGTCAATTATACGAGATTAGTGAAAGTCTCTTGTTCGGAACTCAGACTTTTTTTTGATTATAAAATAAGTGAATTTTGGTTATCATCCTTAGTCTTAATTTAATACGAAACACGCATCATTGTTCAAGATGACTTTTACGAATTGGTATATGCGACTTAGGAGAACTTTCTCCTGAGTTTTCTGTTTTTATGGGGGCACATCCCTGCGCAGAAAAAATGCTATTGATACAACACGAAATCTTGCAATATACAAAATAATACTCTTTTCATAATAAATTACAGGAATCTGACTGTAAACAGAATATCCTTATCAAGTGATTTACTAATAAATAATTGACTAAGCGATAGCGGTGTTCGTGAGGATACCGCTATTTTTTTGCCCTGCGGCTGGCATAGAGAGCAGATGCACAACACTTGACCCCAACGACCTTTGCACTCGCCGCTCGTTAGGTTGATTATTTCTCTCATTTGCACTATCGTTGGATAAGATAGGCTGCACTCGGAAATATCAACATGAGCAAGCTCTGTTGATTATTTCTCTCATTTGCACTATCTTTGCAAACTGAAACAATACAATATTCACACACAATGGAATACAACTACAAAGAAATCGAGCAAAAATGGCAAGAATATTGGAAAAATCATCAGACTTACAAGACTGAGATTGACAAGTCTCGCCCTAAATTCTACGTTCTCGATATGTTCCCATACCCAAGCGGCGCCGGCTTGCACGTTGGTCACCCTCTTGGATATATCGCAAGCGACATCTATTCGCGCTACAAGCGCCTGCAGGGTTTCAACGTGTTGCACCCTATGGGCTACGACTCTTATGGTCTGCCTGCCGAACAATACGCCATCCAAACAGGCCAACACCCTGAGGTGACCACCGTGAACAACATCAACCGCTACCGTCAGCAACTCGACAAAATCGGCTTCTGCTACGACTGGGACCGCGAAGTGCGCACCTGCGACCCTGGATATTACCACTGGACTCAATGGGCGTTCCAAAAGATGTTCAACAGCTACTACGACACTGCCTTGCAAAAGGCACAACCTATACAACTCCTCATCGACCATCTGGCTGCCAACGGCACTGAAGGCCTCAACGCTGCCGCTTCTGAGGAATTGACTCTCACCGCCGACCAATGGAACGCTATGAGCGAACGCGAACAGGCTGATACGCTCATGAACTGGCGCATCGCTTTCCTCGGCGAAACTATGGTGAACTGGTGCCCTAAACTCGGCACTGTGCTTGCCAACGATGAGGTGGTTGACGGATTGAGCGCTCGTGGCGGATACCCTGTGGTGCAACAGAAGATGCGCCAATGGTGCTTGCGCGTGTCGGCTTACGCTCAACGTCTGCTCGATGGCCTCGACCTTATCGACTGGACCGAAAGCATCAAGGAAACTCAACGCAACTGGATTGGCCGCTCTGAGGGTACTGAGGTGGAATTTACCGTAAAGGATAGCGATAAGCATTTCACCATCTTCACCACTCGCGCCGACACTATGTTTGGTGTGACATTCATGGTGCTCGCTCCTGAAAGCGAACTCGTGGCAGAACTCACCACCGAGGCTCAAAAGGCCGAGGTGAACGCATATCTCGAACAAGTGAAGAAGCGCACCGAGCGCGAACGCATGATCGACAAGAAGGTCACTGGCGTATTCACCGGCAGCTATGCCATCAACCCATTCACCGGCGAAGCCATCCCTGTGTGGGTGAGCGACTATGTGCTATCGGGCTACGGCACTGGAGCCATCATGGCTGTGCCTGCTCACGATAGCCGCGACTACGCCTTCGCTAAGCACTTCGGCTTGCCTATCATCCCTCTCGTGGAGGGCTGCGACGTGAGCCAAGAAAGCTTCGACGCTAAGGAAGGCATCGTCACTAACTCGCCTCGCACCGACGTGAAGCCTTACATCGACTTCAGCCTCAACGGTTTGACCATCAAGGAAGCCATTGCCGCAACTAAGAAGTACGTTAAGGAGCACAACCTCGGACGCGTGAAGGTGAACTACCGTCTGCGCGACGCTATCTTCAGCCGCCAACGCTATTGGGGCGAACCATTCCCTGTTTACTATAAAAACGGCATCGCAACAATGATTCCTGAAGACTGTCTGCCTCTGCTTCTGCCTGAAGTAGACAAGTTCTTGCCTACCGAAACCGGCGAACCACCATTGGGCAACGCCACCAAGTGGGCTTGGGACGAAGCAAACAAGCAAGTAGTGGAAAACAGCCTCATCGACGAGAAGACCGTATTCCCTATCGAACTCTTCACTATGCCTGGTTTTGCCGGCAGCTCGGCTTACTACCTACGCTACATGGACCCTCGCAACGACAAGGCGCTCGTATCGAAGGAAGCCGACGAATATTGGCAAGACGTAGACCTTTATATCGGCGGTACTGAGCACGCCA
>ERZ780141.1256-NODE-1256-length-15243-cov-7.244338_pt1 | contig 15243 bp, 10 predicted proteins | sample MGYA00433080_ERZ780141 | MGnify/ENA primary metagenome ERZ780141 (study PRJEB29588, sample SAMEA2154047) | human gut metagenome | biome: human gut; feature: human-associated habitat; material: faeces | place: Denmark | collected 2008/2010 ... | reverse complement strand
TCTGCAAACTTAGAGTTAATTCGTTCAATTCGTTGTTACCGCGTCTGAGCGTAAACACTTACGTGAATCCTCTCTCACTCCAAATCCCATCCGAGAGTAAGAATTTTTGGTGAAAAACTTGTGTCGGATTTTTGGCCGAAATAGAGGGCGGGGAAGGCGGTTTTGGGCGTTTGGGATGACCGATGGGGAGCGCCTACTGTGGCGTTGGGCATGTTTCGTGTTGCGATAGCTTAGCTTTCGAGCCTCGAGAGCTAAGAGAAGGAGCCTCGAAAGGGCAGGGATGGCGGTGCGAAAGATGGCTTTTGGTGGGGTGGAATGAGGCGTGTGGCGTGCGAAATAGGCCCTTCGAGTGGTAAGTGCCAGAATGTTAGATAGTTACGAAAATGCGTAAGAATGGCGTATTTGGACGCCAACAGGGGTGCGATGGGAAAAACCGCGTAGATTTGGGGGAGGGATGTTGAGAATGTTGAATGATGAATGAGACCTTCGGATGAACAAAAAACATCATTTGGGATTTTTTTTGTTGCAAACAGTTAGCGTTGGTTGCGATTTTTTTTCTATATTTGCATGATACAATTAGATAGCAAGATAGCGCCATGCTTCCTGATGTTGGAGGTGAACTGCCGGCAACGTTTGGAAGAAGCTAACCATTGACTAAAAGAATAACCCATTATGATAAAGGACATCATGGCTCACAACGCTGATGCAGCGGCGGGGCAGAAGGAGATGGAAGTGCTCAGGCGGTACTTTCCGCAATGCTTCGATGCTGACGGCAAGTTTGACATAGAGACTTTTAAGGCGTCGTTGCCCGACGGCACAACGCTGACCGACGAAACCACCGGTTTCAACTGGTTGGGCAAAAACTATGCTCGTATGCTCACCAACATGGATACCACCACGCTCATTCGTCCCGACGAGGAGCACAATGCCAAGCCCGAGAACCGCAACAGCAAGAATGTTTATATCAGCGGCGACAACTTGGACGCGTTGCAGCATTTGGTAAAATCGTATAGCGGCAAGGTGAAGGTGATTTATATCGACCCGCCCTACAACATGGGGTCGGATGGGTTTGTGTATAACGACAAGTTCAACTTTACTGCAGAGGATTTAGCTAAACGCTTGGAGGTAAGTTCAGAGCGTGCAGAGCGCATCCTTTCTATGACGCGCCGTGGAAGTGCCAGCCATGCGGCTTGGCTCACTTTCATGTTGCCCCGTCTGTCGTTCGCACGCGATCTGCTCACTGATGATGGCGTGATCTTTATATCCATCGACGATAATGAGCAGGCGAATCTGAAGAAGCTGTGCGATGAGGTGTTTGGAGAGGAATGCTTTGTGGCAAATATTTCTTGGCAAAAGACTTATTCTCCTCGAAACGACTCGAAGGGTGTACCTACAGAAGTAGAGCATTTATTGGTATATGGTAAAACCCCCGAATGGACTCCTAAGAAATTGCCAAGAACGAAGAAAATGGATGCTAAATATAGCAATCCAGATAATGATGTCATGCCGTGGACGAGTGATAATCCATGTGCACCAGGAGCTAAGACACATCAAGGTATGGTCTATGCTATACAACATCCATTTACCGGCGAAATGTTGTATCCTGCCATTTCTTCATGCTGGCGATATGACCAAGGTACAATGTTGGAATATATGTGTGGCTGGTGCGAATATGAGTTACGAGATTTATGTGATGAGGAACAGCGAGCAAAAATCTGTGGCGTTGATGCGAATGAAGTCAGAAAGGGTGTAAAAGCAATTGTTTTGAAAAACAGTTTGGAGGATTCTAAGAAACAGGCAGAAGCTGTCTTGAAAAGAGGGCAATGGCCACGTTTCTATTTTACGAAAAGTGGAAAGGGAGGCATACGTCGAAAAACATACCTTGATAATGTAGAAGGCAAGATGGTAACAAATCTTTGGCCTTATGCAGAGGTTGGGCATACAGACGAAGCCAAAAAAGAATTAAAGGCTTTGTTTGATGGAGAAATTCCATTTGATACACCAAAGCCTACAAGACTGTTGCTGCGTATTTTGCAAATAGCTTCAAACGAAGGTGATATTGTACTTGATTTCTTCTCTGGTTCTGCTACAACAGCACATGCTGTGATGCAATATAATGCTATGGCAGTTGATGACGATAAGCGCCAATTTATTTTAGTACAGATACCAGAAAAAGTAAAAAATAAATGGGGAAATCTTTGCACGATAGGCATGGAGCGCATCAAGCGTGCCGCCAAGAAAATAAAGGAAGACAATCCACTCTTTGCGGGCGACCTTGGCTTCAAGCATTACACCTTGGAGGAGCCGAAGGAGGACGCCCTGTTGCTGATGGAGCGGTTCGACCCTGTTTCCAACAACATCACACCCTTGAATGTGGATGACTTTGGCTTGCAGACCGTGCTCCGCACATGGCTCGTGGCTGATGGCTATGGCCTGATTGAGGACGCCGAGGAGGTGATGCTTGGCAATTACAAAGCCTATTGGAAGGGCGACCACCTCTACCTGATCAATCCCGACCGCAACTTCGACGCCAACAGCATTGCGGCATTGATGGACAAGTATCATGGCGAGCCGTTCTCGCCCCACAACATCGTGGTCTTTGGCTATAGCTTCGCATTCACCCATCGGGAGGAGTTGCAGAAAAACCTCCGCACGCTGAAGGAAGGCAACAAGACCTTGACGGTAAACATCGACGTGAGATATTAAAACAATGAGATTATGTATCTAAAGAAATTACATATCAGCAACTTCCGTTGCTTCCGCGACTACACCATTGAGTTCGCACCCGGTGTAACCGTACTGTTCGGTAAGAACGGCTCGGGAAAATCGACATTGATACATGCCATACACAAGGCCCTGAGCATGCTTATGTATACCAAAAACGACTATGAGAACGTTACGGTGAGGGGCAAAAGAAAGAAAAAACTGGTGGGCTATAAGACCATCACAAGGAACAATCCGTATCTACACACCAAGGGCTTTGCGAACGACGACTTCAACAATCTGGAAGATTCGTTCATCGAGATAGCCGCCACAGCCGATTTCGGCCCCGGCTTAACGGATGTGGATTGGAAGATGAGCGCCAAGGCCAACAACAGCAAGCTTCGCCCCACCGAGTTTGAGGATGCCTATTTGGCCTTTTACGATTGGCAAGAAAACAGCGGCCAGCTTCCCTTGTTGGCCTACATTTCTGATGGCTTCCCCCATAAGGAAGACAACAAGAAGAGCCAAGTGAAGGCGAAGATCCGCGCCTTGCGCAATTTCGCCTATTTCGACTGGGACGAGGAAGAGGGATGCACCAACGAGTGGATTCTCAGATTGGAGAACAACCTGTTTAGGCAAGCAGCCCTTCTTGCCAAAGGAGTGGTTAAAAATGAGCAGGGAATCATGGCGCATGCCCAGCTGCAAGAAGAAGATGAGCCCGAGTTTCAGGAATTATCCCATGAGCAACAATGCATATCCGAATGTTTTAGCACGTTTACATCCAATAGTGTTTTCGACTCAGAGAATGCCATTAAGTTCAATGCCTTCACATTGGGCAGAACGAAGCAGAACGAGGGAAAGCTCTGCATCCAAACGGCACAAGGCGAGGAATATGATTTCCGCAAGCTGCCCGCTGGATACAAGCGCCTTTTCAATATCGTTCTCGATTTGGCATACCGCTCTTATATCTTAAGCGAGAAGTCAACAACAAATAATCCTGGACTTGTAATCATCGACGAAATCGATTTGCACCTGCATCCGCAGTTGGAGCAAGTTGTACTACAGTGTTTCCAAAGGGCCTTTCATCATGTTCAGTTCATTGTTTCTACGCATTCACCACTTGTCCTAACCGACATTGAAACTCAAAATAGCAGGAACCGGGTGTTGAAGATGACCCCTGCTTGTGATGCTCCAGAGGAATGGCGCAACATTCATGGTATAGATTATAACCAGATGCTTGAAGAGAACATGGATGTTAGTAAGCGTAAGCCTGAAATTCAAGAGCTATTCGACAAGGCTTGGAGTGAAGTGGCTGAAAAAGACACAGGAGCAGCAAAGGAAACCGTGGCAGAGCTTGAGAGGATTACCCCCAAAGACCAAATAGAACTCGTTAAATTGCGCTCGCTTATTAGCCGTTTAGAAATAATTGGGAAATGAGGTATATAGAGAAGCATTTTGATACAGATGCGGTAGTAAGCCACGAACAAGAGTTGGCTAATCTGCATTTGAACGAAGAAAGCCTTCGTCGCCCCGAAGTGCACCCTGGCAGAACCGGTGGACAATTATACGAAACCGTTAGGAATATGCCAACCATGCATGCCTTGAAAGAGCAAATGTATGCTGAACAAGGAGGCGTGTGCTGTTATTGTGGTATGAATTTGGATTATCCTTTTAATCCTCAATATCGGGTTGAGCATGTCCTTCCCAAGGAATCTCATCGTGAATTGGTTGGCGAGTATAAAAATCTACTGCTGTCGTGCAGGGCAAGCAGGGAAGAAATGAACTTACGCAACTGCGCCTCCACGAGGTCGGAAAGGAAGAAGCTTATTCATTGCGATGAAGCTAAAGGTTCACAGGAAATAACCTATTCGCCCTTGGATAAAGCTTGCGAGCATGCATTCTGGTATGATTTGGAAGGCTGCGTTCATCATAGCAACGACGATGCGAAACGAGATGTTATAACCTTGGGGTTAGCAGGCAAATACCTTACCGACAGGCGAAGGGCGGCCATCGATTCGCTCATAATGGCAGATGGTGTCTTAACTGACGATGACCTGATGGCATACAGAGAAGGTTTGAAAAAGCCGAATGCGGATGGAAAATACGCAGAATTTTATTTCGTCCTTATTGATGCAATAAATCAACTTCTCCCAGGAGACTAAGATACATGGAACTAAAACTCGAGAATAACCTTCGCCACCAACTTTTGCCCGTGGAAGGCGTGGCCGCGGTGGTGGAGGCCTCTATACAGGAGGCGCCAAAGGCGAGCCATCAAAATCCGCTGTTGAAAAACCAACTCAGCGGCGAGGCCCTGCAGGTGGTGCGCCAAAGAGCCAACCTGTTGGACAAGGCCACCAAGCTGCACGTTACCCCCTATATGCTTACCGATAAGATAAAAGCCCTGCCCTACCACCGCCTTCTCGACATCAAGATGGAAACAGGAACGGGAAAAACTTATGTGTACACCCGGACCATGTTTGAGTTGCACAAGCGCTGTGGCTTCAACAAGTTTATCATTGCCGTTCCCACGCTGCCCATCAAGGCTGGCACAGCGTCGTTTCTGACCGAGCCCGAGGTGAAACGCCACTTCCAAAACGTGTGCGACTACAATGCTGAGATAGAACTATGCCTGCTCGAACCTCAGAAGCAAAGTAAGAAAGGCCGGCAGAACATGCCTTCGGCCGTGGGCCGTTTCTTCTTTGGAAACCACCATGTGAAGAATAAGATTTACGTGTTGTTGCTCAACACCCAGCTGCTTACAAACGGTAAGTTGCTGACACGCGACGACTACGACCAAATGCTTGGCGAGTTTCATCTGCCCGTCGACGCCATTGCCAACACCAAGCCTGTGCTTATCATCGATGAGCCGCACCGCGTGGAACGCAGCGGCAAATCGTATGCTGCGCTCATAGAGAATTTCCACCCTCAGCTCGTGCTGCGCTATGGCGCCACTTTTCCCGACCTCTCCGTTGGCAAAGGAAAGAACAAGCATACGGTGAAAGACTATCAGGAGCTGATCTATGACCTGAATGCGGCCGACTCGTTCAACCAGGGGCTCATCAAAGGCGTGGCCAAGGAGCACCTGGAACTGCCAGGAGGAAAGAAGGCGGAGAAGAAAGTGAAGCTGCTTTCTGTGGTGAAAGGCGACAACGCTCATCTGAGGTTGACAAGCGCTGACCATGCAAGCAAAACATTCACCCTTCATGTTGGCGAAAACTTGGGTATGCTCGACAACGACTTAGACGGTGTGACGGTAGAGGCTATATCCAAGAACGGTATCAGTCTGAGCAATGGCCAAGTCAAACTGACCGGAGAGGAATTCTTCCCCGACCAATATGGCGTGTCATACCAAGAAGGCATGATAGAGCTTGCCCTGATGCGCCATTTTGAGACCGAACGAGAGAACTTCTGCCGCGAAGGGTTGCCCATCAAGACTTTGGCCTTGTTTTTTATTGACAACATAGAGAGTTTCCGTGGACCAGAAGGCAAGAACGACGGTTGGTTAAGGAAAAAGTTTGTCGACATACTGACGGCGAGAGTCAAGAAAGAACTGGCACGCCAGAACACATCCGAATATGCGGCATATCTCCAAGCGACCCTCGACAACATCGATGCCTCGTGTGCAGGATATTTCTCGAAAGACAACAACGATAGCGACGAGAACATTGCCAAAGAGGTAAAGACTATTCTGCATGGCAAAAAGCAACTGCTCAGTTTCACCACGGAAGAAGGAAAACCTAATGTGCTGAGGTTCCTGTTCTCAAAGTGGACCCTGAAAGAGGGGTGGGACAACCCTAACGTGTTCACTATTTGCAAGCTGCGCTCCAGTGGCTCGGAAATCAGCAAACTGCAGGAAGTGGGACGCGGTCTGCGTCTGCCAGTCGACAGTGCTGGCAATAGAATTAGCGACTCAGCGTTCATGCTCAACTACATCGTGGATTTTACGGAAAAAGACTTTGCCAACAAACTGGTGGCGGAAATCAACGGAGACCTGGGTACAGACCAAAGAAGTCCGCTCACCATTACGGAGTCGGATATTATCTTGGTGGCCGAAAAGCGCCAGATGGATGTCAACAAGTTCTTTATCGAACTGATGACCGAAGGCTATGTGGATTTTGCCCGGAATATTGTTCCTGAGAAGCTCGACGACCTGCAGAACAAGTACCCTGAGTTTAAGGACATCATTAGAGGCGTTGACACCAAACGCATTCGAGACCGCAACCAAACACCTAAAGACAAGGTGCATATACGCAAGGCGAGATTCGAGGAATTGCGTGACTTGTGGGCACAATTGAACAGGAAGTATATTCTCTATTTTGACAAGGAGATCGACTTGAAGATTGAAGCCGCGCTTCCTGCCTTGATCCAAGACAAACATGTGTTCGCGCTCCAAACGGTGGAGTCGTCGCGTAAGATTCTCGAGTTTGAAAACAATATGGCGGTAGCCAAAGAAGCCTCTCATGCCGAACTAACTTTGGTTAATCATCATTATGCGTATAACGAATTCCTAAAACGAGCTGCGAGGAATACCAACATCCCAGTCCACTTACTGCATCATGCAATATGCGAAGCGGTCAAGAATGGCTATAGCCTTACCGACGAGATGTTCAACGAAGGATCACTTACCCGATTGGCCGTAGCGGTTGACGATTGGAAATGTGAGCAGCTTGTAGGGCTGGTGCGCTACAAGCAAGCCAATTATAAGGTGAAGGAAACAAAGTTGACTAACGCCGACGGAACTGTGAAGGATGAAGTGGTCCAGGCATACATAGGCAACAAGTTTATTGCAGGCAATCCTCCTCAGAGTTACCTCTATGACGCTTATGCTTACGATTCGGGGTTGGAACTGCAGAATATCCAAACTGAGATAGAGGAAGTGGTGGTGTATGGAAAGATTCCGTCGCACAGCATCTGTATCCCAACTGTGGCGTCGAGCAACTATAGTCCCGACTTTATGTATGTGGTTAAGAAAACCGATGGCACAAAGGAACTGCACGTTGTCATTGAGACAAAAGCGTACGACAAGGAGTCGAACATAGCTCCTGACGAAGAAACGAAGATCTCATGCGCTGAAGAATTCTTCAAGGAAATGACAGCCAATGGATACACGGTTCATTTCCGCAAACAGATCAATAGTACGGGAGTAAAGACCATTATTAATGAATTGGTGATGCAAGATTCGTAAAATCAACGATCGTAACCCGTAAACAGAACGACACCGACAAAACCAGGAGGTCCTGATGTTGTCGGTGTCGTCTCATTTTTTAAGATACCAGTTAGCTGCGCATAGATTTCTATGGAGCTGCGACGCTTACTTCATAAACACCTTCTGGGCTGTGCCGTCGGCAAAGAGCACCACGTTGAGGCCCTGCTGCATGCCGTTGAGGCGCATGCCCTGGGCATTGTAGACGGCGGCGGTGAGGTTATTGTGCGCGTCGTCGGCCTTGATGGTGCCAATGGCGGTGTCGACCCCCGCGTTGTAGTCGTCGGTGGTAAACTCCACCTTGTCGCTATTGCTGTTCACGTTCCAGAAACCGATATTGGCGCCGGGGTTGTCGCCACCCCAGGTGTTGAAGCCCGTGGTCTTGTCGGCGATCTTGGTGATGACCCATTTCTGCGTGTCGCCCGTGTGCTTCTGCAGGTTGAGGTAGAGGGCCTTGGCCTCGCTCTCGGTGCCGCATACGAAGGTGCCGCTCTGGCCGTTGGTGGCCGTGCCCTCCTTGGTGGTTACCCAGTAGCCGTTGGCGCTATAGAGCTTCACGCTGCTGAGGCTGGGCTTCTTGGTGGAGGTGGGGATGATGGCGTAATACTGCGACTTGTCGTTTTGGAACAGGGCGTTGGTCGACAGGTTCGAGCCGTTCATCTGCAGATAGGTGCCGCCGGCGGTAAACTTGATGCGGTACCACTTGGGGCTCTTCAGGCTGCTGAGCTCGGGTGTGGCTGCCACCTTCTCGTTCTCGGGCATGGGCTGCGTGCGGGGCACATAGCCAGGCATCCAGTGGCGTGCGTACACATAGCCGTGGTCGTCGAGCCATTGGGTTTGGTTGGCCAGGCGTGTGCGGAAGTTGTCCCAGTTTTTGAACACCTGCGGTGTCCATCCAGCCTCGGCCACACAGATGAGGCGCGGCAGGGCCAGGTACTCCAAGTATTCGTTGGTGCCCACGTGCTCGGTCCAGAACGTGCCCTGCACACCCTTGACGAGCTCCATCTGCTCCTGGGTGTACATGCCCTGCACAGGCACATAGTTGTAGCAGCCTTCCACGCCGTCGTTCCCGTAGCCGGCGCCCGAAGGCTCACCGTAGTCGTTGCTCTGCTTGCGGCAGATGTAGTAGCCGCCGTCGCCCTTGTGATACTCGGTGACGATGGCCGGCAGGCCGAGCTTCTTCACGGCCTTTGCCACACCCTCCTGACAGGGGTTCCAGCTCATGATGGTCGATTGCGTCTGCTTCATGAGGTCGAGGTCGGCGCCGCCAGCGGTGATGGCCTCGTTCCAGCACACCAGGTGCTTGTTCTTCGTGGCCACAAAGTCGGCCAGGTCCTTGATGAAATGGGCCTGCAACTGGCGATAGCTCGTCAGTCCGAGCTCCTTATACTTCTGCTGGCAGAGGTCGTTGTGCTCCCACTGCGTGGTGGGGCACTCGTCGCCGCCCACGTGGATATAGGGATAAGGGAAGATGTCGCAAAGCTCGTCGAGGATATTCTTGGCAAACTCCACAGCCTGCGGGTTGGCCACATTGAGCACGTCGGAGCTGATGCCACCGCCCGTCCACACCTGCGGTGCGCGGCTGGGGTTGCAGCTATACTCGGGGTAGGCGGCCATGGCGGCAACAAAGTGGCCGGGCATGTCGACCTCGGGCAGCACCTCGATGTGGCGCTCCTTGGCGTAGGCCACCACCTCGCGCATCTCGTCCTGGGTGTAGAAGTAAGGACCGTAGGGCTTGCCCGTCTTGGCGCCGTTGCCCGTCCAGTAGACCTGTCCGTTCTCCTCGATCTTGGTGATGGGCGTGTCGTAGTTGTCGCTGCGTGTGGCGCCCACGGTGGTGAGCTTGGGGTAGCGCTTGATCTCGGCGCGCCATCCCTGGTCGTCGGTGAGGTGCCAGTGGAACACGTTCATCTTGTAGCGCGCCATGATGTCGATCATCTTCTTCACCTCAGCCACAGAGAAGAAATGGCGGCTCACGTCGAGCATGAAGCCGCGGTATCCGAAGCGAGGCTTGTCGGCGATGCGCACCAGGGGCAGGCCCTCGGCGTTGCCCTCAGCCAGTTGGGCGAGCGACTGGAGGGCGTAGAACTTGCCCTTCTCGGTCGATGAGGCTACGCTGATGCCGTCGGCGGTGATGTTGAGCACGTAAGCCTCCTCGGCCAGTGCGGGGTCGGTGGTGAAGCTGATGTTGTCCATGGCCGAGAGCGCCAGGCGGCCCTCGCCATTGAGCTCAGCGCCTCGGGGCGCCGGGATGATGCAGGTGGGGTAGGGCACGGCTATCTGCTCTTCGCTGACCTTATAGATATAGAAGGTCGACCAGTTGCCATTGCCGCCCGCATACTGCACGGTAGCGTTATTGCTGGTGTTGGTGTTGAGATACTTGGTGCCGCCGGCCTGGCAGGTGAGCCAGAAAGAGCGCGTCTCGTCGGCGTCGGCGTGGGTGTTGGCCACCTTCGAGCCGATCTTCACCGGTGAGAACACCTTGGCCTTGGCGGCATCGGCCGTACGCGCCAGCGCTGCGCCCTCGCCACCAAAATACTCATTGCTCTTCACGTTCTTGAGCTTGACGCCACCCTTCACGGCCTCCACGGCAAACACCGTAGAGCCATTGGCGTCGAAGGCGTTGCTGTTGTTGGCGTTGCTCAGGTAGAGGTCTTTCGACGTGGTCCAAACGCGCAGCGCCACCTTCAGGTTGCCCTTGAGCAGCTCTTCCTTCGTGATGGGGGCTTCGCTGAGACTGTAGGTTGTTATCGTCTGAGCGTATGAGCATACGCACGACAACAACATCACCAGTGCAAAACACAGTTTTTTCATAAAAGATTCTTTAACCGCCCTGCCGGTCGGCAGAGCAAATATTAAACATTAATTATTAGGTTCCTTTTCAAGGCACGATTTCTCGCCATGGCAGAGATGATGCAAGTTTCAATATTCCGCAAGCCGTGGCCCGCGTGTTAGTATAGGCATTGGGGCAAGCGCCAAACGGCTCGGCACGCAGCCGCGCTCATGGGAGGCAACCCGCGGTCCCGTCTTGCCCAGGGCAGGGCGAGGCGCTAACCGTTTGCAAAGGTACGGATAATTTCCGTCATGAAGTCCGCTTTGCCCCCACTATTTGCCGAAATAGGCTGAAAAACATGCATGCGCCTGCCAGGGCCCCGCCAGCCTGCGCCCTTCAGGGGAGCGCTGCAGGCTGCAGCCCATGGCCTCATGTGTGCTTTCCTCCTATCTTGCAGAAAATTGGCAAATTGACATTTCGGACGCCCTGAGTGCGAAGCCGTGGGATAAATGAACAGCAGAGGGGGCGCATCTTTCTTATGACTTCAACGCCCCCTTCGAGAGCGCCATTCAACATTCCGTATTCGGAAGCCCCATCCTGTTGTAGATGTGGCCGAAATATTCCATTTGGGCAAACACCTCGAAGCCAAGGGAGCGGTAGTAGGCCTCAAGGCGTGGCTTGTGGGTGTCTACCAGGAGCGTGGCGTTCTTGCAGCCCAGCGCCTTGCCCTTCTCGATGGCATAGGTCATGAGCTTCTTGCCGATGCTCAGGCCCCGGTGGCCGGGCTGGATGGCCATGGAGTCGAGGTAGAACTCTCCGGGGGCCGTTTCGTCCTCCACACTCATGAGGTACTCAGGGTCCATGTCGTCCCACAGCTGTGGCCACGTCCGTTCGCGCAGCTCCCGATAGCGACTGCCCTCGTAGCCAATGAGGCATCCCACGGCTTGTTTGTCGACCGTTGCCACCACTGCGTTTCTCCACGAGTAGAGGGTGTCGTTGGCCGAGCACGACTTAATAAACTTGTCGAGGTCGTGGATTTCCATGTCGAGCGCCGTCAGCACGGTCCACGCCACAATCTCTGCGTCGTCAATTCTCGCGTCACGAATTTCTAAGTTCATACTCTTTTATACGATTGAATCCAAACTGGGTATGTAGTTTTGCTGTATGGCCTCGGCGATGGCGTTGGCCACCTCGATCTTGCTGAGCCCCACGCTCTCGCCGAAGTTGTAGAGCAGTTCGATTTCCTCCTTCGAGATCACCTGGTCGGTCATCACAATGTCGATCATGTAGCGCAGCATGCCCTCGCGCATGCCGGGGTTGATCTTCAGGAGGTTCTCCACCGACTCGTTGAACGTCTTCACCACGTCGCCGCTGATAATCTCGTCGAGAAACTTGCGCGGGAATATCTTCAGCGACGCCAGTTCCGCCACGATGCGGTCGATCTCCTCCTTCTTGATGCCGTCGTCGCCATAGGCCACGATGATGCCGGCGCTGGCAATGAAGCGCGCCGTGTGCTCGTCTTGCTCGCTGTCGCCCACCTTGAGGAGGATGGAGATGAGCTCTTCCATGCCCTTCTTCAGCTCAGCCTGCGACTTGACGGTGGCGAAGAGGTTCAGCGCCTGCACGCGGATGGGGTTGACGGGGTGGGAGGCGCGGCTCATGCCCTTGTCGTTGAGGAAATAGGAGAGTCGCTTGTTGTTGTCGGCGATGAGGGCGTCGATGCTCACGTTCATCTTGGCCAGGTCGAGCCCCGACGCCATCTTGAAGAAGGCCGTCACACACACGCCGAGGTCCTCGGTGGCGATGTAGCCATATCGGTCGGCCACCAGCTCGGCCAGTTGCTCGTGCAGGCGAATCTTGTACTGGAGCGTTACGGGCGCCGCCGTCTCGGGTGGGAACACAAAATGGATGAGGCGCGTGAGCTGGGTGTCCTTGTTGATGAGGTGGCCCAGCTCGTGGCCAATGACAAACTTCAGTTCGTCGCGCGTCATGAGGTCGAAGAGTCCCGAGTTGATGTTGACGATGTTGGGCTCGTTCTCGTCCTCCGAGGCCACCGAGAAGGCGTTGACCGACGAGTCGCCGGTGATGTAGAAATCCACCTTGGCCGTGTAGCCCAACTTGTCTTTCACCTCATGGCAGAGGTCGTAGAAGTCGCTGAGCAACTCCTTCTCCACCTTGAGGCTGTGGCCCTCCATGTTGCTCCGCCAATACGCGTCGCTGCTCGAGGTGCGTATCTGCCGCAGCACCTCTTCCACGATGCTGCCCTGCAGGGCGTTGTAGATCTGCTCGCCCAACTGCCGTTCCAGTTCGATTGTCGGGTTGAACTTATACTCCTTGGTCACCACAGGCTCCTCGGCCTTCTGCTGCTCGTGGGTCTTCACCGTCTTCGAGCCAATAATATTGAATAATCCCATAGACCTACGGTATTGGTTAATGTGAAAACAAGCGTCTCCTTAGCTTGTGTGGGTTGAAGTTTGCAGTAATTCGCAAATATACAAAGAATAATCGACTCGCCCATCATTTCCCCTCGAAAAAACATTTCCCCTTCATAACCGCCCAGCGCTGTTGAGGGCCGCGCCCCCTCTTTTCGGCCCATAGCGCCCTGTTGCTCGGTCTCATGGCCCGCTTTGCTCCCATGGCCCCGAAAAGAGTTTCGAAAGCTTATGGGGCACACCTCATATAACTAAAGTTTCGGATTTAGGCAGGGTGGGCTTTCAGCCCGTGCATTATCTGCTGCACCTCAGCAATTCAAGCAAGCTTGATTGCATTCGGTTTGCACGATAATTCAGCCCGTCTTCCCTAAATCAGAAACTCCAATCATATAGTGGTTCGTAGAATCTTGGCGGATTCCCGAGCGTGTCGCTCATAGGGCATTTGGAGGGGCGGCGCACATTTTTTTAGGTTCGATGATAATAAAGCAACGTTCTTTGCGTTAAGAAGATAGAAGGACAAGTTATTACTCTCATGAAACACTTTTAACGTTTATCAAGCCTATGAAAAATTTTACTCCGGAAGAACTCAAGCCCTCGGCATTGTCGCTTATGCTGATCAGGCAGATTGCCTACACCTACCGTGTGTCGAAACTCACGGGCCGTCCACTCAACTATTGCATGAACTGACATGAGCACCATTATATCCCCTTCGCTTCTGGCCGCCAACTTCGTCGACCTCAAGAGTGAGATAAACATGATTAACCGCAGCGAGGCCGATTGGCTCCACTGCGATGTGATGGACGGTGTGTTTGTGCCCAACATATCATTTGGCTTCCCCGTGCTCGAGGCGGTGGGCAAGATTTGCCAAAAGCCGCTCGACGTGCACCTCATGATCGTTCACCCCGAGCGCTACGTGGAGCAAACGGCGCGCATCGGCGCCATGATGATGAACGTGCATGTGGAGGCGGTGACCCACCTCAACCGCCCCATCCACGAGATCCACGACGCGGGTATGAAGGCGGGCGTTACGCTCAATCCCTCCACGCCGGTGTCGATGCTCGAGGATTGCATCGAGGATGTCGACATGGTGCTCCTGATGAGCGTCAACCCCGGCTTCGGTGGTCAGCGCTTCATCGAGAACACCTACGCCAAGATAGGGCGCTTGCGCAAGCTCATCGCCGAGAGCGGTTCGAAAGCCCTCATCCAGGTGGACGGCGGCGTGAACGGCGAAACGGCCCCCCTTCTGGCCAAGGCCGGGGTAGATGTGCTGGTGAGCGGCAGCTACGTGTTCCGCGCCGACAACCCTGAGGAGCGCATCCATCAACTCAAGAACCTATAAGCACATGAAGAAAATCGCATTGTCGCTGCTGTTCGCACTTGTTGCCCTGACGGCCAGTGCGCAGTCGGCGTTGAAGAGAGTGTATAACGAGGCCATCGATCCCATGGCCCAGATCGACAGTGCCCTGGCTGCCGTGCGCGCCGAGGGCAAAGGCCGCCTGGTGGTCTGCCAGGTGGGTGGCAACTGGTGCCCGTGGTGCCTGCGCTTCGCCGATTTTATGGAGCGCGACGCCGAGATAGCCCAACTGGTGGCCAACAACTTCGCCTATATCCATGTCAACTACAACCCGCGCAGCAAGGCGGCACAACAGTCGGAGGCCCTGATGAAGCGCCTCGGCAGTCCGCAGCGGTTCGGGTTCCCCGTGTTTGTGGTGCTCGACCAGGCCGGCAACGTGCTCCACATCCAAGACTCCAGTTTCCTGGAGGAAGACAAGGGTTACAGCAAGGAGAAAACGCTTCGCTTCTTCAAGGCGTGGGCACCCCAGGCCGTCGACCCGAGCAACAATGTGATGCGGACCATTGAGGCGCGTCGCTCCGTGCGCCGCTACCTCGACCGCCCCGTGGAGCACGCCAAGCTCGAGCAGGTGGCACGCGCAGGCATCCTCGCGCCCAGCGGCATGAACCTTCAGCCGTGGCAGGTGCGCGTGGTGGAGAACAGAGAGTGGATCGACGGCGTGACCGACCTTTTCAAGAAGGCCAACCCCGACCAGGTGAAGCGCGACGCCCATTTCAAGAACATGTTTCGCAACGCGCCCAACATTATCTGTGTGGCCACACCCGACGGCCAGCCTTCG
>ERZ780141.1247-NODE-1247-length-15316-cov-2.860494_pt1 | contig 15316 bp, 8 predicted proteins | sample MGYA00433080_ERZ780141 | MGnify/ENA primary metagenome ERZ780141 (study PRJEB29588, sample SAMEA2154047) | human gut metagenome | biome: human gut; feature: human-associated habitat; material: faeces | place: Denmark | collected 2008/2010 ... | reverse complement strand
GGACAGATGTTCTCCGACATCCGTACTTACTGGAGTCCCGAAGCGGTAAAACGTGTCACCGGCAAAGAACTTACCGGAATGGCTAAAAACGGTATCATCCATCTTATCAACTCTGGTGCAACCACTCTGGACGCTACCGGTGAGAGCCATAATGAAGCGGGAGAGCCCTGCATGAAGCCCAACTGGGAAATGACTGAAGCCGATGTCGAAGCTTGTCTGAAAGCTACAACCTGGTATCCGGCAGATCGCGACTATTTCCGTGGAGGCGGTTTCTCTTCCAATTTCTTGTCTAAAGGCGGTATGCCTGTCACCATGATGCGTCTTAATCTGGTAAAAGGCTTAGGTCCAGTATTGCAACTGGCAGAAGGCTGGACAGTAGATATTGATCCGGAAATCCATCAGGTACTGAACATGCGTACAGATCCCACATGGCCTACTACTTGGTTTGTACCCCGCCTATGCGACAAACCTGCATTCCGTGATGTCTATTCGGTAATGAACAACTGGGGAGCCAACCACGGCGCCATCAGCTATGGACACATCGGACAGGATTTAATAACTCTGGCATCTATGCTACGTATTCCTGTTTGTATGCATAATGTAGAAGACGACAAGATTTTCCGCCCGGCATCATGGAATGCCTTCGGTATGGATAAGGAAGGTTCCGACTACAGAGCTTGCTCAACTTATGGACCTATTTACAAATAGTTAATAAATTGAGAATTGAAAATTAAAAATTGAGAAAGGGTCATATGCCTATCCTTTTTTTGTTTTCAATTCTCATTTCTTAATTTTTAATTCTCAATCTTTAATTTAAGAAATGAAAGATACAGATCAACCCATCCTGCACAAAGATGGAGTCAGTTACGTACTACCGTTTATATTAGTCACCTGCTGCTTCGCCCTCTGGGGATTCGCCAATGATATCACCAATCCGATGGTAAAAGCATTCTCTAAAATCTTCCGGATGAGTGTCACCGATGGCGCATTGGTGCAAGTTGCCTTCTATGGCGGATATTTCGCCATGGCTTTTCCGGCAGCTATGTTTATCCGTAAATACTCTTATAAAGCCGGTATCCTGCTGGGATTGGGACTTTATGCCGTAGGAGCCTTATTATTCTTTCCCGCTAAAATGACAGGCAGCTACTATCCGTTCTTATTAGCTTATTTTATTCTGACCTGCGGACTCTCCTTCCTCGAAACCAGTTCCAACCCTTACATCTTGTCCATGGGAACAGAAGCTACCGCTACCCGACGTCTCAATCTGGCACAATCGTTTAACCCTATGGGCTCTTTACTGGGAATGTATGTAGCCATGAACTTTATCCAGGCGAAACTAAATCCGATGGATACGGCAGAACGAGCCCAACTAAACCCGGCAGAATTTGCAATGGTAAGAGATGCGGACCTGTCCGTACTGATCGCTCCTTATCTCACTATCGGAATAGTCATATTAGTTATGCTTCTAGTGATACGTTTTACCCAAATGCCCAAAAATGGTGACCAGTCTCACAGTATCAATTTCGGTCCCACACTGAAGCGTATCTTCTCCATCCATCATTACCGCGAAGGAGTGGTGGCACAATTCTTCTATGTAGGTGCGCAGATTATGTGTTGGACCTTCATTATCCAATACGGCACACGCCTGTTCATGTCACAAGGTATGGAGGAGAAAGCTGCCGAAGTACTATCACAAGAATATAATATCATTGCGATGGTTATTTTCTGTATCAGCCGTTTTATCTGTACCTTCATCTTGCGCTACCTCAATCCAGGTAAATTATTGGCCATACTTGCCATTGCGGGTTGCTGCTTCACCGCCGGAGTCATCTTCTTCCAGGATATCTGGGGTATGTACTGCCTGGTAGCTGTTTCAGCCTGTATGTCATTAATGTTCCCCACGATCTATGGCATAGCGCTTACCGGATTGGGAGATGATGCAAAGTTTGGAGCAGCTGGCCTGATTATGGCTATTTTAGGAGGTTCCGTACTTCCTCCTTTACAAGCAAGTATTATTGATATGAATACCATTTGGAATATGCCAGCCGTAAATGTTTCATTTATCCTGCCATTTATCTGTTTTGTGGTAATCACGATTTATGGACATCGCTCTTATCAACGGGGAAAATATTGATATGCTGAATAAGACCATTGTAAAAAAGTGAAACGAAGAATCTGTTACGACTCATATGAATCAAACAGATTCTTCGCTTTATTTTCAACCAAGTAGAATGAAATGTAAAGAAGTTATCCCATCCTCCTATATATTCTTCAAATTAGAAAGGAATCTCTAATTGGGGATCTGTTCCCAACAAATTAAAAGTCATCCGATGATATGGCGTTGTTCCATGTTCACGGATAGCCGCACGATGCTTTTTAGTAGGATAACCTTTATTACTATTCCAATCATAAAAAGGATATTCTTTATGCAGTTCATTCATATAATCATCACGATAGGTTTTCGCCAGAATAGATGCAGCGGCAATAGAAAGATATTTTCCATCTCCTTTTACCACAGTAGTATGCGGCAAATCCTGATACTTTTTAAAACGATTCCCATCAATCAACAAATGTTGGGGACGAATTTTCAATTGATCCACAGCACGATGCATTGCCAGAAAAGACGCATTAAGGATATTTATCTCGTCTATCTCTTCAGGAGTCACTACACCTACAGCCCATGCCAATGCTTCTCTTTCCACAATCTCTCGCAGCGCATAACGCTGATGCTCCGTCAGTTGCTTGGAATCATTCAGCAATTCATTCTTAAAATCTACAGGTAAAATAACAGCTGCTGCATATACAGATCCTGCCAGACATCCCCTGCCCGCCTCATCACAACCGGCCTCTATCAGATCTTTATTCAAATAAGGTAATAACATAGCTCATCTTTATTGTTGCTTGCAAAGATATTCTTTTAAAAGAGAAACAAGAGTGTCTTTTTACAAAGAAAATCACTATTTTTGCAAAAATACGCTTGATTATGAAAAACAACCTACTTGTATATATTCTCCTTTGCCTGCTGAATCTCTCATGGGCTAATGCCCGTAATAAACAACAAGAAGCCGAGGCACTGATTAAAAAGTCGGTTGATGCCTTATACAATAATCCGAAGCAGGCTAGTTACTATGCTGCCAAGGTAATTGAATTATTTCCTGAAGAAAGGCAAAATGATCAAAAAGCCGAAGCAATGTTCTATTACAGTCAGGCAGAAAAGCTATTAGGCAATTTTGATGTGAGCATCAAAAATCTATATGACGCATTGGAGTATGCAACTCCTGCCAATAAAGAGCTGAACGGACAAATTTACGCACTGATAGGAGCACTCTATTGTAAACTGACCGACTATAACAAAGCGATCGAAATGAATGAGAAAGCCATCTCAATCTTTAAATCCATCGGAGATTCCATTTCAATCGCACTATGCTACAATGATCGTGGCATCATCCATTATTCCATGAATGAGTTCAACACAGCTGAACAATTCCTCAAACAAGCCCTTATAATAAACCGCAGTCAGAAAAATTTAAGAGGGATATCCGCCAATTTGAATAATCTATGTTTATATGAGGGTGATTTTAATGAAAAGCTAAGTTTAATTAATGAGGCCATTATCATCAACAAGAACTTGAATTCTCAATGGTCATTAGGGGAAAACTATAACAATATGGGAAAACAATACTTCTATGCAAAGCAATACAACAATGCCTTGATGGCTTTACAAAGAGCATACGAGGTCGCTTCTTCCATCAGTGCCAAAGAACTGATTTGTGATAATTACGAATATTTATCTTGGGTATACGATGCCCTTGGAGACCATAAAAACGCTTATAAATGCCTGATGCAACTATATACCCTTAGCAAAGAATTGCAAAGTGGAAGTAAATTACGCATCGTAGAACAGGAAATTTTCCATAAACAATATCAAAACCAACAAAGGAAAGCAGAACTAAGAGAGCAAGCTTATGAAATAGAACTGCTGAAACGGAACCTGTTTGTACTAGTAATCATATTCATCTCATTGATAGTACTCAGTATATTTCTATACCAATGGTATAAACGCAAAAAGAATATGCAGTTAATGGTTACCCGCTATAATCTGGAGCAATCGGAACACGAATTGGCAGAACTTAAAGTACGACAGCAAGAACTCGAATTAAAATCTGTACAAAGCGCATTATACAACAGTCGTCAGGAAGCTACCAGTTTTGCTGTATTCCTGCATAGCCGTAATGAATTGCTGGAGAAAATCAGAGAAATGATAAAGCAAGGATATAAGATGGACCAACAAGCATTGATTCCTCATCTGAAGAAAGTCAATGCCTTCATCAGCCAATATCAGAATGGAGATAAAACGAACAGCACCTTGCTGATGAATGTTGAAGAAAAGAACCAGAAGTTCCTTCAACGGCTATCCGAACGGCATCCCAATTTAACACAAGGAGAAAAATATCTAGCCACTTTATTACGGGTAAATCTATCTACCAAAGAAATCTCAATGCTCACAGGAAATGTTCCCAAAACAATCAACATGAATCGATATCGTTTACGTAAATCTCTAAACTTATCTTCGGAGGATGACTTGACAGACTATCTACAAAATATTTAAAGAACCTATATTTTTACAGTTTTTATCAAACAGCATTTTGTAGATATTACCTCTTTATATAGAACACTATATATCAATATATTACATTTATATTTGTAGATTAAAAAAGAGAGTTTTTTTATTCATTGTAGTTCATTTGTAGGGTATAATAATTAGGAGTTTGCACATACAACCTATTACTTAGCGATGTGAAAAACAATTATTAACCTTAAAATTTATTCACATGAGTAAAAAGAATTATTTCAAGGAAAGAATCATGTTATTGATTCTACTCTTTGCTTTTATGACTCCTTTCGGTGCATTAGCACAGACGATTCAACTGACTGGTCTGGTTACCGATGCTGCCAACGAACCTATTATTGGTGCCAGTGTAGTAGAGAAAGGTACAACCAACGGAGTCATCACAGACTTTGACGGTAACTTTGCATTAAGCGTATCCCCCAAAGCCACTATTATTATTTCTTATGTGGGCTATGCAACACAAGAAGTCCCTGTAAACGGAAAGACCAACATCCGGGTGACTTTGAAAGAAGATACTGAGATGCTGGATGAAGTTGTAGTAGTGGGCTATGGTACCATGAAGAAAAGTGATATGACCGGTGCTATTTCCTCAGTAGATGTAGACGATTTGGTAAAGCGCACCACAACCAACCCTGCAGAAGCATTGCAAGGTAAGATTGCAGGTGTAAACATTATGAAGGCTGGTGGTAATGCCGGTGCAGGTGTGCAGGTTAAAATCCGTGGTGTCAAAACGTTTGGTGACAACCAACCTCTTTATATCATTGATGGTTTTCCCGGTGATATTGAAAATGTGAATCCGCAAGATATTCAGTCAATGGAAGTACTGAAAGATGGTGCAGCCGCTGCCATCTATGGTTCGGTTGCTGCAAATGGTGTCATTATCGTAACTACCAAAAACGGTAAAAAGGGTGACATGAAAATTGATTTCAGCACTTATGTAAGCTTTACAAGCGTAGCCAAAAAGCTGGAACTGCTAAATGCCGAAGAATACAAAAGTGTTCATAAACAAATGTATCAGAACTACATGAACCAGTATCCAGATGATACAGAGGTTACTATGCCCGCATTTGTAAATAAAAACACAGGAATAGATACAGACTGGCAGGATGCCATGCTAAGAGGTGGTGTTTCACAAAACTATATGTTCAGCATCCGTGGCGGTTCTGAAAATGCTCAATATTCACTTTCATATAACCATGCTGACGAAAAAGGTATTTTCTTAGGTAACAATTACCGTCAAGATAATGCACGTTTGAAACTCCACATGAGCAAATATATATTTGATATTGATGCTAACATCGCTTTCAAATTTACGGATAGCAAACAACCCGAATATTCCATTAAAGAAATGTACATGATTTCTCCGCTTGTTCCTATCTATGATGATACAAGAGAGTATGGCTTCGGCTTAAGTGACTTTGACGATCTGCCCAGTAACCGTAATGTTATGGCTGACCAGCATTATGAAAAATCTACAGACAAAAAATATCATACCACAGCCAATGTTGCCTTGACCATGAACTTCACCCCATGGCTGAATTTCAAGACAAGCTATGCATACAGAGGTGAGCACCAACGTCAGACTTATCATACTCCGGCCTATGTTGCCGACCCAAAAGCCAAACGTGACTATCCTTATCATAGCGAAACCACAGGATACTGGGAGGAACATGTATGGGAAAATGTATTAAGTTTTAATAAGACATTTGGAAAACACAACGTCAATGCAATGGCAGGTACTTCCATGACTGCCCGCAAATATACATGGAATTCTGTTGGGGTAGAAGGTAAAACCACTGTTTATAAAGTAGAAGACGGAAAATTGATAACCAGTGAAATTCCGGGCGGATTTCTTGATCCATCTTTCTCAACTGTAGGTGCAGGAGCAGGTGGCACATTTGATGGTAGCGGAACAAAATGGAAATATAACCGCGCCTCTTTCTTCGGCCGACTGAACTATAATTATAATGACCGCTACCTGGTACAGGCAACTGTACGTTATGACGGTTCATCCAAGTTTGGTAAAGACAACCGTTGGGGTTGCTTCCCATCAGTGGCATTAGGCTGGAGAATCAGTCAGGAAGAATTCTTCCCGAAAGACATTGCATTGAATAATTTGAAGTTCCGTGTCAGTTGGGGACGTTTGGGTAATGAAAATGCTTTGGGATATTATGACTTCCTTGCGCTGATTAGTACATACAATGAAATGTATCAAGGATACGTGAAAGGCAACGGTGATAACGCATGGGCAGGAAGCATCGCTCGCGGATTGGAAAACCGTTCTTTGAAATGGGAAACAACGGATACCAAAAATATTGGTTTCGATTTCGGCTTCTTTAACAGCAAATTAACCGGTACATTAAACTACTACTATAACCAAACAGAAGATCTGTTGATAACAAAAGTTCTACCTCCTTCAGCAGGTATGACTAACCCCACCCTGAATGTCGGAAAGATACGCAATACCGGTTTCGAACTTGAATTAAACTGGGGAGATGCTATAAAAGACTTTGATTACAATATCGGTTTCAATATGAGCACCACCAAAAATAAAGTGGTTGAATTGTCAGATGCAGACCAAGTTCTTCAGGGTGAAGGATTGAAATATGGAACGGAGCATTTCCCGACAGAAACCAGAGTGGGCAAACCTATCGGTGCATTCTATCTTTATAGAACAGACGGTATCTTCCAAAGTATGGATGAAGTAAATGCCCATGTAAACAAGGATGGACAATTATTACAGCCTAATGCCCAACCGGGTGATATCCGTTTTAAAGATTTAGATGGTAATGGAAGCATAGACGCCGGTGACAAAGAATACTGTGGCTCAGGTATCCCGACATTGGAAGCGAACTTAAATCTGTCATTCGGCTATAAAGGATTTGACCTTTCAATCGTACTTGGCAGCGCATGGAACTTCAAATTGTATAACGGAAACAAATATTTCTATGAAGGAATGAACTCTAAATCAAATATGCTGAAGTCTACATTGAATGCATGGACTCCTGACAATAGAAATACGGATGTTCCCCGCGCAGTATATCAAGATCCGAACGGCAACATGAAAGAATCAGACAGATTCCTTGAAAACGGTGATTTTGTCCGTCTGCGTCAGGCACAGTTAGGTTATACTTTACCCAAATCACTCATGCAGAAATTCTATATTGAGAAACTGCGTTTCTATGTAAGTGGTGAAAACTTGTTCACTATCACAGGCTATGATGGTATAGATCCTGAATTCTCTCGTGCCAGTGTGTTGAATACCGGTGTTGATAAATTGATTTATCCGTTTACCCGTTCATTCACCGTTGGAGCTCAACTTACATTCTAATCCTTTAAAGTAATAAGAAAATGAAGAAACTATTATACATAGCAAGTATCTGCATTGCAAGTTTATTTAGCGCTTGTGACGATTATCTCACGGTAGAATCTCCTGACCAGTTGACATCAAGCAGTTTTTGGCGTAACCAGTCTGATGCTGAAGCCGGACTTGCCGCCGCATACTCCCAACTTTACCTGATGACTTATTCGGGTGACATGTGGTCTTTCCCGGAAATCAAATGGCCGGTAGAAGCCTATCGTGAAGATATTATCCAATTAGGAAGCGATGCTCTGAATTACCCGAACTGGGTGGAATTAGGCAACTATACCTACACCAATGGTAACTCTCAGTTCAGTTATTACTGGCAATGCTACTATAAAGGCATCAGTTTTGCTAATCAGGTAATTGAAAAAACCGCAGAAATACCCGATGAGAATATAGATGCAGCAACACGCGAACAATTGGTCAATGAAGGCTACTTTATCCGCGCTTATTACCACATGCAACTTTTATTGAACTGGAAAGAAATCATAGTTCGTGATAAATATATCACTGACCCGGCTGAATTAAGCAAGCCCCTTTCTTCCCGTGAGGATGCATGGAATTTCATCATTGAAGACTTGAAACGTGCAACCAGTCTGCCTGCAACACGTGACGCTGATAATGTAGGCCGTGCCACAAGCGGTTCTGCTTATGCATATCTTGGTTTCGCCTATCTGACACGCGCCTATGAAGAGGCAACCAACAAAGACTCTTATCTGGCCAGTGCTATAGAAGCATTCAACCAAGTAAAAGGATATGAACTGGTTAATAATTTCAGCACTATGTTCAGCGGGGATAATAAGAACAGTAAAGAATCGATTTTTGAAATTCAATTCTCTATGAGTTCTGCAAACGGAGCTACTTATCGTACTCAGTTCCATCGATGGATCGGTGTTTCCGAACTTGGGGGATGGGATGAGATTCTTCCCAGTCAAACATTGATTAGTGAATTCAAAAAAGAAGGGGAAACGGCTACTACAGGACGTTATGACTCGCGTATGTATGCAACATTATTTTTTAATTGTGACTATTATAACGATGGTAACGGACGTGTCTATGGCTACGACTATAATGACTGGTTCGACAACAAAGAACGCGTAGCCTTCCGTAAATTCATGCCCTCGACCTATGAAGGTTTAAACCAAAACTATTCTGCAATCAATGTTCCTTTGATGCGTTATGCCAACGTACTGTTAATGAAAGCCGAAGCATTGAATGAACAGGGACATCCCGAACAAGCTATTCCTTTAATCAATGAAGTAAGAAGCGTTCACGGGGATATGCCACCCATGACAGGTACTTCTCAAGAAGCAGTCCGCGCGCAAATTGAACACGAGCGCATGATTGAATTCCCTCTTGAGAACTATCGTTGGTATGATCTCCGCCGTTGGGGCAAACTGTCCTCAGCCCTGCAAGCTGCCGGAAGAACAGGCTTCAATGAAGACAAAAATTCATTCTACCCCACTCCTCTTACAGAGCTGAATGCTAATGATGCCTTAAAATAAGTATTTTCTTTTTTGGTTAGATATAATTAGGCAACAAGGCGGTTTTCGCTACAGTGATACCGCCTTGTAATCTAAAAATGAAGTATCTTTGCCTATAAATAAAACGACATAGATATGTTTACAATTATTGGATTAATGCTCACGGGGATGCTCCTCGGCTTCCTGCTTCGCAAGCAGAAGCTTTCAGGAATACACAAAGTCATCACCGTTCTTATTTGGTTGCTACTCTTTTTATTGGGTATAGATGTAGGCGGCAATCAGAAAATTATCAATGGTCTGCACACTATAGGGTTGGAAGCCATTGTCATCACCTTGGCAGCAGTGCTGGGCAGTGTTACAGCAGCATGGGCTTTATGGTATGTACTTTACAAAAGAAATAAGGAGGGACAAGTATGAAAGGAAGTTTGATTATCGTCGGATTCTTTGTACTGGGAGCTCTTTGTGGGGTATATCACCTTATTCCATACGACTTTACACAAAGTAAGCTAAGTTTCTACGCCTTGTGTGCGTTAATGTTCAGTGTAGGAGTCAGTGTAGGTAATGATCCGCAGACTTTACGTAATTTCCGTTCATTAAACCCCCGCCTGATCTTTCTACCGGTCATGACCATATTGGGAACACTGGCAGGATGCGCAGTGGTCAGTCTGTTTCTCTCGCACCGCTCAGTAACAGACTGTATGGCAGTAGGTGCCGGTTTCGGCTATTACTCTCTATCCAGTATCTTTATTACAGAATATAAAGGTCCGGAGTTGGGAACCATTGCATTATTATCCAATATCACACGTGAGATTATCACTTTGCTTTTTGCCCCGTTGCTAGTACGCTGGTTTGGCAATCTGGCCCCTATTTCTGCCGGAGGAGCCACTACGATGGATACAACATTACCCATCATCACCCGCTATTCCGGTCAAAGTTTCGTAGTGGTTTCTATATTTCACGGCTTTGTAGTAGACTTCAGCGTACCTTTTCTTGTGACTCTTTTCTGTTCTATTTAAAATAACAATAACCATGAAACACTCTCTTCATACTGTTCTTACACTGTTGTTTGTTTGTGCTTCCGCCTGGGGTGAAAATGTGCCCTGGCAGAATCCACAAATAAATGAAATAAACCGTGAACCTGCCCATGCCCATTTCATTCCTTATACGAATGAGGCCAATGCACTGAAACAACAGGCTTTACCTGCCGCCCAGCGTTTTGCAGTAAACCCTGCTACAGAACGCCGCATTTCACTAGACGGAACCTGGAAGTTCTTATTCTCTAAAAACAATGAGGAATGCCCGACAGATTTTTATAAAATGGGGTATAACACCAAACGCTGGAAAGACATACAGGTTCCGGGAAGCTGGGAACTGCAAGGATTTGACTCCCCCATCTATACTGACGTAGCTTACCCCTTCCCTGCCAATCCGCCTCATGTTCCAACCGATTACAATCCGGTAGGAGCATACGTACGTGAATTTACCGTACCGGCCCATTGGAAAGGAATGGATATCTTCCTTGATTTTGAAGGAGTTGAGTCCGCTTTTTATTGCTGGGTAAACGGTGAATTGGCAGGATACAGTGAAGACAGCCGTCTTCCGGCTCATTTCAATATTACTCCGTTCTTAAAAGCCGGAAAGAACAAACTGGCCGTTAAAGTTTTCCGTTATAGTGACGGTTCCTACCTGGAGGATCAGGATTACTGGAAATATAGCGGTATTGAACGCGATGTATATCTCTATGCCCGTCCTCAAAGCCGTGTACAAGACTTCAAACTGGTAGCCGGTCTGACAAATGGTTATAAAGACGGAGATTTTAATCTGGATATCACACTCCACAAGCCTCATCCGGGAGGAATTGTGGAAGTGAAGATTATGGACAAAGGCAATGTAATTTACCAGCATAAAAAGGAAATAACTTCTGCTACAGATACTTTATTCGCTCAGAAACACTTGTTCCCGGCCATATTGCCTTGGAATGCCGAAACACCCAATCTTTATACATTGGTAGTCAGCACCTACGACGCTCAAGGAAAAGCCTTGGAATCATTCACACAGCCTTTCGGTTTCCGTTCTGTGGAAATGCGTAACGGCATGCAACTGATAAATGGGGTAGCCGTATTGTTTAAAGGAGTAAACCGCCATGAACACGATCCGCATCATGGTCGTACCATCACCGTAGAGAGCATGATAAAAGACATTCAGTTGATGAAACAATTCAACCTGAATGCTGTACGCACTTGCCATTACCCCAACCGCTATGAATGGTATGCATTGTGTAACGAATACGGTTTGTATCTGGTAGATGAAGCAAACATTGAAAGCCATGGTATGCAGGCGCATAAAGATGGCACACTGGCTAATAATCCCGATTGGGAAGTACCGTTTATGCAACGCATGAGCCGCATGGTGCTGAGGGACCGCAATATCACTGCCATTGTCACTTGGTCAATGGGAAATGAGTCCGGCTACGGAAAACACTTTGAAACGTTATATGACTGGACCAAGAAGTTTGACCCTACCCGCCCTGTACAATATGAAGGAGGTGGTTATGATGCCAAATCTGACATTTATTGTCCGATGTATGCACGTGTCTGGGCGCTCCGCCGTCATGTAAACCAACGCGACGCACGCCCGATGATTCTATGTGAATATGCCCACGCCATGGGTAACAGTGTAGGTAACCTGCAAGACTATTGGAATTTGATTTATAAATATGACCAGTTGCAAGGTGGTTTCATATGGGACTGGGTAGATGCTACTTTTGATATCAAAGACAAGAACGGAAACAAGATTTGGGCTTACGGAGGCGATATGGGCTTCGTGGGTGTTCCTAATGACTCCAACTTCTGTGCCAACGGATTGGTAGCTGCCGACCGTTCACTTCATCCGCACATCTGGGAAGTGAAAAAAGTATATCAATATATTCATTTTGAGCCGGTTGCCTTTACCACCAAGCAAATTAAAGTGACTAACTGGCATGATTTTATCGGTTTGGAGGATTACAAACTACACTGGACTGTAGAAACAGACGGAAAAGCTGTACAAAGCGGTGAAATGGATTTCCCGGTTATGGCCGCCCGTTCTTCTACCTTCATCACTATCCCGATGAACTTGATTCCTAACGATGGAAAAGAATACTTCCTGAAATTGGAAGCATTTACCAAAAAGGAAGCCCCATTAGTTCCGAAGGGACATCAGGTAGCCATGGAGCAATGGCAACTGAATCCGGAAGGAGAACGGCTGCTGAATGCTACATGGACTGCCCGGGAACTAGTAGACAAAACTGTAAATACCGAACGTACTCCGGATGCCATTACCTTGACAGGAGAGAACTTCCGTATCGCATTCTCTACTGCTGATGGTGAAATGACAGAACTCTTATATAACGGGAAGAATCTGATAAAAGAAGGATTGCAACCCAATTTCTGGCGTGCGTTAACCGACAATGATGTTGCCAACAACCACCTGGAACGTTGCGGCATCTGGAAATTTGCAGGCAAGAACGCCAAGTTACAAAGTATCGACCTGAAAGAAGATTCAAACAAACAACTGGCAACCGTTACTGTAAATTATAAACTGGAAGCACAAGAATCAACTTTGCAGACCGTTTATCAAGTACGACCCAATGGAGCAGTCAAAGTAAGTATGCACTTTGTACCCGGCAACAAATCCCTTCCTGAAATACCACGCCTGGGTATGCGTATGATTCTTCCGGCAGAATACGATGTGATGACCTGGTTGGGCCGCGGACCACAAGAAAACTATGCAGACCGCAAGACGGGTTATCCTATCGGGCTCTATACCGCTACAGTATGGGAACAATTCCATCCGTATGTCCGTGCCCAGGAAACCGGCAACAAAACCGATGTACGATGGGTTGCATTGCGTAATAAAGCAGGGGAAGGCCTGTTAATCACAGGTGAGGAACCGCTGAATGTCAGCGCATGGAATTTCCCGTTGGAGGATATTGACTATGTAGCATTCAATACCGAACGCCGTCATGGTGGAAGTATTATGAAGAAAGACATGATATGGTTAAACATCGACCACCGTCATATGGGGGTAGGTGGAGATAATACCTGGGGAGCGCAAGTACATCCGGAATATACCATCACTCCGCACGAATGGCAATACAGCTTTACCATGCAACCTTTGAGCAATCAAGACGATGCCGCTGAAAAAGCGCATAAGAAATGGTTTTAAAATAATAACGAAATGACATGAAATATAAATTTACCAAAATCATTCTTCTCACAGCAGTAGTCGCAGGTCTCACAACGGCCTGCACACCTGCCGGTGAGAACATCCCCACAGGCAAAAGATATGAATTCAATAACATACTGGATATAACCTATACCCCCGATACACTGACACGTTGCGGGGGATGGTTTACAGACGCCGGTTCCTGGATGGGATTTACCCTTCCGCAGAAAGATCACTGGGTGAACGGTTTCTGCGGTCCGTTCAGTCTGGATATGAACCGACGCCAATGGATGGCGCAATCTGCTGTCACGGTAAGATATGCCGATCAGGCGAATGTTATATTTACTCCGGATTCCACTTGTTATTTCCCGGGAGAGTTATATCTTTCGGCAAGTTCAGAGGAAGGTAAAATCATTCAACGCTTGAATTTTTTAGATGCTTCTACCGCATTGCTCCGCATTCACTCCGATGCAGGAAAGGAACTCTCCTTAACTGCCAGCCAATGGGGAAAAGAGATACAAGTCCAAACAGACCAGAATACCGTCATCGCCCGTCATCCCTCCGGTGAGATTGTAGCATTAACTTTTACCCCGGATGTTAGCGTAAAGGGCACTGACAATAATTACCAGGCAAAAATCAATGGCAGCGAACACGACACCTACGTAGCCATTTCTTTCTATACCGGAGAAAAAGAACTTTCTGCCGGATTACAGAAAGCGCAATTGGCTCTAAGCAATCCGCAGGAAGGGCTCAAAGCCAACAAAGAACGCTGGGAAGGTTATCTCACCAAGATTCTGCGCAAAGATATGAAACCTGAGTATGACCGTATCGCCGTGAAAGCAGTTGTTACACTTATCAGCAACTGGCGTGCCCACCGTGGCGGATTGCTCCGCGAAGGAATTGTTCCGAGTCATGCAGCATACTACTTCGTAGGATTCTGGGCCTGGGACACCTGGCGCTTCTCTGCCGCCCTGGCAAAATTCGATCCTGAACTTGCCAAAGACAACATCCGCGCCATGTTTGACTACCAGCAACCGGACGGCATGATTATAGACTGCATCTACACCGATCCTGCCGAAAACAATGCACGCGACAGCAAACCTCCTCTCGTATCCTGGGCTGTAGACGAAATATTCACCCATACCAATGATACGGCATTCATCAGCGAAATGTATCCGCAATTGATGGCCTATTACAAATGGTGGTACAACAAGCGTGACCATAACCGCAACGGTATGTGTGAATACGGTTCCACCGATGGTACACTGGAAGCGGCAGCATGGGAAAGCGGCATGGATAATGCCATCCGTTTTGATGATGCCAAGATGCTGAAAAATGACGGTGCGGAGGATGCATGGAGCATGGATCAGGAAAGTGTTGACCTGAATGCCTATCTGGCTTTGGAATGCAAGTTATTGAAAAAGTTCGCCGGTATTTTGGGAGTAACTTTCGATGGTCCGGATTACAGCAGCCAGGTAGCCGATTATTTCTTCGACAAAGAAAAAGGTTTCTTCTTCGATCGCCGCTTAAAAGACGGAAGCTTCATACAGGAACCGGGATGCGAAGCATACACCCCCTTATGGACAAAAGTTGCCACGGCCGATCAGGTAAAAGCCATGCTGGCCCCGCTGA
>ERZ780141.1242-NODE-1242-length-15377-cov-4.025715_pt1 | contig 15377 bp, 6 predicted proteins | sample MGYA00433080_ERZ780141 | MGnify/ENA primary metagenome ERZ780141 (study PRJEB29588, sample SAMEA2154047) | human gut metagenome | biome: human gut; feature: human-associated habitat; material: faeces | place: Denmark | collected 2008/2010 ... | reverse complement strand
CTATTTTTTGTACTTTTCGTTTTGAAAAGCTGTACTTTTGGTTTTGCCGATTATAGAATGTAGTAATGTATCCTGCTTTTTCCATCGGTGATAGATCTGGTAATCCGTCTTCATCAATCTCAGGAATACCTCCGATTGGGAAGTTTCCGTCATCCCAATTTTTTAATATTGTTAAGAAGTCGGAAGATAAAACCAGATTTGATTCATCTCCCGTTAGTCCATTCCAATCTGCTGAACCAGACCATGCACGAGATAAATAGTACATAGGTTTGTTATGGGATTTTTCTGCTATGCGCCAACGTAACAAGTCGCGATAGCGTAATCCCTCAAATGCAAATTCAGAGCGACGTTCCATTCGAATAATTTTACGTAATGCAGCTTGTGAAGTTACTTCGACACGAGGATAATTTATTCCTGTACCACGATAAGCCCGTTCTCGAATCAGATTAATAGTTTTATCCAAGTCTTCTTGTGTACATTGCCCCAATTCATTTTTTGCTTCAATATACGTCATTAGAACTTCAGCATACCGAAGATATGGATAACAGTTGTCTGAAACTCCACCGTACCTATCGTAATCTTTCCAATTGTCTTTTACAAATTTACGAAGCATTAATCCATTATAGGCAGAATGCTGATTAGACGCTTTAGAGTCGCTATTGAGAACCATTTGTCCCGTAGATTCTTCATAAACTTTATTTGCATATGGGCTAGGGTTATATTCATAACCGAGTGTAATGTACTCTGGGTATTTTTGAGGAAATGTCCCATCTGTTTTAGATTTTTCATATTCTTCGTAATCACTGGAATATTTAGTTTTAAATGGTTGAATAGTCATTGCTAAGCGAGGATCTCTATTTTCAAAAGGATCTTTTGGGTTATAGAGAGGAGATTCATCAATAGGAAGTCCGTCAATGCAAGTGTAAGAACAAAGCAGTTCTAATGAAGGTCCTTGATTTGCATATCCTCCTAATTTTCTGATAACATAATTTTTAATGCCAGAAAAGAGGCCATATCCTTTTTTCAAAGTTAAGTCTCCTTTGAAATAGAACATAAACTCTGGAGAACTGTCAGCTATAAACAATTGTTGATAATTGTCATGAAGCCTATAAACCTCTAAATTCATACAATCTTCTGCGGCCTGAATAGCCGTTTCCCAATCTTCATGGAAAAGAGCAAAACGAGCTTTGAAACCAAGAGCTGCTCCTTTAGTAGGACGTTGTTGCCCAGTATATGAAGTAGGTAAATATTCTGCTGCTTTGTCTAAGCATTCATAGGCGTAAGCCAAAATTTCACTTTTGGGGGTGCGAACAGCAGTATATGCTTCTTCCAATGTCATTCCTTTATTTAATACACAATCGCCATAATATGTGGCTAATTCGCAATAAGCAAATCCGATCATGAAATAAGCCTCACCTTTATATTGGTTTATTTTTTCATTGCTTAGGCCATTAGCGGTTCCATTATCTAATGCTTGAAGAATTTTAGTCGCACGGGCAATCGCTTTATAAAGGGAATTCCAGCGAGTTGAAGATTCTCCCCATTGTGAAGTTATAGTCCCTAATGTTACATCATTGGAACCATTTCGATTTAATAAATCATCATCCCAATCGATTCCATCTATAGGGAAAAAATCTGGTCGCCATAAATCGTTAAGCGCCATTTCAATCTCTGTTTCGTCATGATACCAATTTTCACTTGATCCTTCTGACAGAGGATTTAAATCAAGATCAGCACAGGATGTCAAGCAAAAAGCTATAATCCCTGTTGTTAAAAATTTATTTATTATATTCATATTGCTGTTTTTAATTAAAATGATACATTAAGACCAAATATATAAGAAGATGTGATAAGATCGCTACTGCGGTCCCATTCTGGATCATATCCGTTAGGATATTTAGAGAAAGCAGGAAGATCATTGGCACTAAAATAAATTCTCAATTTATTGACAAAAAACTTCTTGGTAATATTTGATGGAATTGTATAGCCTAAAGTAATATTCTTGATACGCATATATGCGCCATTAAATAGATAGAAATCACTGTTGGCATAGATATTTGCAGAATTGGTTGTCAACTTCGGATATTTGGCCTTAGCATTTTCCTCATCTGTTGCCGTTGGGCTCCAATGGCTTTCAATTAAATTCAAAGGACAGGCATATGCTTGATACTCAAATGGGGTTACTGGCCATGACCAATATTTTAATTGGTGTCCTATACCTTGGAATGATAAATTAAAATCAAATCCTTTCCATTCAGCCCAAAGTGATCCGCCATATTGCATTTCAGGTAAGGAATTACCCAAACGAACGCGATCTCCAGACGCAGTTATAATGCCATCTCCATTAATATCTTGGTAGCGGATATTTCCTGCTGAATCATTGTTCGTTAATACGGGGATTTTATTCCCATTTTCGTCATACATTGCAGCTTCATTTAGGATTATCCCTAAATTTTTATATCCATACCATTCTTGATAATATGATCCTTCTTCCGTTATTTTATTATTATCAATATTTTGCCGATCGGCCATATAACCCATTCTAGAACGATAATCAGAAAGGTTAAAACTAACTCCATAACGGAAATCATTGATTTGATCACTCCATGAAAGTTCCAGATCCCATCCTTTAGTATTCATATCGGCCGCATTATTTTGTGGAGCGTTATAACCAAAATACGATGGGAAACCGACTTGCATTAGCATATCAACGGTCTTTTTATAGTAATAGTCAACAGATCCTCGTAGGCGATTGTTTAAAAGCGAAATATCGGCACCTAATCCATAAGTAGTAGTAGTTTCCCAAGTAAGATCATTAAAAGCATAGTCTGTTTGATAAGCTGTTTGTACTACATCTGCTACTCCAGTAGAGGCATTTGGAAGAAAACCTGTCCCAAAGGTCAACTTGGCTTGGTAAGGGAATTCGGAACCGATACGTTCATTACCCAATTGTCCTATAGAACCTCTAAGCTTTAAATAATTTACAACATTCTTGTTAAACCAAGGTTCCTCAGAAATTACCCAACCGGCACTGACTGAAGGAAAAGTTCCCCAACGATGTCCGTCCGCGAAACGAGAGGAACCATCCGAACGAATATTGGCTTGTAACATATACCGATCGGCCCATGAATACATGATACGACCAAAGAATGATCTATAGGCATTATGCCCTGCACTTCCACTGTTATATTGGTAGTCTTCCGGACCTAAATTTAAATAAGGGAAATTATCAAGGGTATAGTTTGTTCGAGAAGCTCCTTCATTTTCCCATTTGTAGGAATAATCTTCGTAACCAGCCATTAAACCAATAGAATGTCGTTTTATTTGGAATTTATAGTTGGCATAAAATTGCATGGTTAAGCTGCGAGTATCATTGCGTGTTTCATTTAGGCTGGTGGATGAATAGCCAACGCCAGGAATAGTATTGCCACTTATTTGATACATTTCATAAGCTATTTTATGATCTTTACCTTTGTCGAAAGTGTATCGTGGTGCAGCTACAGCAGTGAGAGTTAATCCTTCTATAGGAGTAAGGTCTAATTGTATTTTACCTCCTACTCGATAATATTCAGATTTATTTATTCCACTTAAATCTTGCTGTGCTATAGGATTGTCACCGTCTTTCCCATCTGCATAGCTGCCGTCAGCCCAAAAAGCATTGTAAATAGGGGCCGAAAACATATAGCTATACATGCTAGTATGTGGAGTATTGGTTTGCGAGTAAAGTAAGTTCAAATCTACGTTTGCATGAATCCAATCATTTATTGTATAGTCATTGTTTGATCGAACATTAAAACGCTCATAATCTTTATTGTTATATAAAGCTTCTGATTCATAATAATTAAGGCTGAAGTTAGTTTTTAGCTTTTCTGTACCACCGCTGAGTGAAAAAGAGTGGCGCTGATGATGTGTTGTTTTTTTCAATGCTAAATCTAAGAAATCTGTATCTGGATACAAATCTGGATTCTCAGCTCGTAGTTGAGCATAATTATTAATCAAGTCTTCAGAATAAGCTGAATTTAGTGATGAAGCTCCATCGTTATATGCAAGTTCATTATACCCTGTCATCCATTGCACAGCATTTGCAAATTTGGGGACAGCAGTTGGGGCATCAATTCCATACTCAACATTATAAGAAAGATGGAAATCTTTATTTTTAGCTCGTTTGGTTGTAATCAAAACAACACCTGCTGCAGCACGTGAACCATAAATGGCAGCAGAAGCAGCATCTTTAAGTACTTGAATATCCTTTACATCCTCAGGTGCTACATCGTTAATTTCTCCAGGAACACCATCTATAATAATTAACGGGTCATTTGTAGACAAAGTCGTAACACCTCGTACTCGGATAGTAGCACCAGCAGAAGGGTCTCCACTTGAACGGGTTATTTGGACTCCCGCCATTTGTCCTTGTAGTTGACTAGATAATTGAGGAGAATTTCGCATTTGTAGCTTTTCTCCTCCTAAAGATGATGTTGAACCTGTCAAATCGATTTTTCGAGCAGTTCCATATCCTATAACTACTAACTCATCCAAGGCTTCAGCATCTTCTTTCAATGCTACAGAGAGGTTAGTTTGATTTCCTACTATAATTTCTTGGTTTGCGTAACCAATATAAGAGATTTGCAAGACGGCTCCTTCTTCTACATCTAATGAGAATTTACCATTCATATCTGTAATGGTTCCGTTGGTTGTTCCTTTGACCATTACATTAGCTCCAATAACAGGTGTACCATTATCATCTAATATAGTTCCCGTAATTTTCTTGGTAGCTTGTTGAATACTGGGGTAAGATTCATCTTTTCGAGTTAATACAATACGTTTATCTACAACTTTATAGATAACATCAGTGTCTGTGAAAATAGCATCTAAAATGTTGAAGATACTGGTTTCGTCCATTGAAACCGATACTCTGCGGTTCAGATCTACATGACGGTTGTTGTAAAAAAATGAGAAATCTGTTTTTTCTTCAATTTGCTGAAGAATTTCTCCAACTGTGAGATTTTCTACATTAAGACTAATCGTGGTAGTCTGAGCGTATGTATTAGTTGCTTGAACTATTCCTGCCGATCCAATCAAACAGGCAAAAAATAATGATTTCATAATAATCGGGGTTCTTTTCTTAAAAGTCGTTTGAAAAGACTTTTCTACTGGAGGTGTTATACAATTTTTTTGCATAAGTTTGTGTGCTTTTGAGGTGAAAAATGATTTAATGACTTGTCGTCAAACAAACCGGTTAACTAATTCATTTCATACGGGGGAAAGGTAGGTCATTTTCCCTGTGTGTTTTTAAGAAGATTCCATTTTCATGATGTAAATGATTTAAGTTTAATATTTAAGTTTTATTCTCTTTATATGTAAGACAAACGAAAGAAAGAGATTCCTAAACGAAATGACAACTTTTTTATATAATTTTTTTCGCCTTGATTGTTTTTAGTAGATTTCAATAATTTGCTTCTTCTCTGATTTATCTTGAGAAGTAATATAACGCCATTTGATATGCGATGAAATTTGGAAAATTTCAAGGATACGGTCTAAGCGCTGATTGGTGAATGTGCCGGTGAATGCATCTTGTTGGTATTTAGGATTGGACACTTTGAATTGAACATAATAACGTTTCTCCAGCATGTGAAGGGCTTCGTTAAAAGGTGTATTACTGAAGATCAGTTTTCCGTCTTTCCAAGAAGATTCCGAGACTCCATTGGTCTTGAAGGTTTCATATTGTTTCCTAAGGCGGTTATATACAATCTTTTCTCCGGGATGAATGGCTACTTCTTTCCCTTCATATTTGAAGCGGACGGCTCCTTCTACTAGAGTAGTGGCAATGGTAGAATCGTGAGCAAATGCTTCTACATTGAAGGATGTGCCTAATACTTCTACGACTGCCTGGTGTGGAGTGGATACAATAAATCGTTGTTCTGGATTCTTGGTGACTTCAAAATAGGCTTCACCGGAAAGCGTTACGTTACGCGTCTGGTCGGTAAATACTTCCGGGTAAGATATGGATGATTCGGAATTCAGTGAAACATGAGAACCGTCCGGTAAGGTCAGGTGGGTGGTCATGCCCGGATTAGTTTGCACGGTCAGCCACCGGACTTCTTTCTCCGTTGTACGTGGGAAGAACCAATACAAACCGAGTAATGGAAGAAATAAGATGGCTGCCGCCTGTTCAAGCCGGTGCAGCCATAGTTTTGCTTCAGACAGCCGGATACGGCGATTTACTTTCTGCAAGGCTTTTTCCGGCTGTACACGATTCATCACCGAAAGTGTGTCAGCCGACAGGTTAATTAAATACATTTGGCGAACAATTTTTTGATGCTCTTCTGATTCTGCTATCCATTCTTCTACCAAATATCTTTCTTCTGTTGTCACATTCCCATCGCAGTACCGAGGAAGTAATTCTTCTATGCGGATATTTCCTTTCTGTTCCATATTTGTCCGTTGTCTACTATATAGACAGGCGAAATTACCTAAATCCTAAACAGACTGGCTGGTTTTTTCATTTTTTGAGGCGTGATATCATAGAAAGTAACTGGTATAATTCCATTATAGGGTAGACTCGTTACAGTGTTTTTTAATTTGAATCTATTTGTTACAAGAAGGATTCCATACAGTCATTCATAGCGATGTCTCCTTTGTATGGATTATTCTTCTTAGATGTTCGGAAAATTTATAATGCGTCTGCCTTGCATATATTATAGATGATAAAGCCTTAATGTTCATAATTCTGCTACTTTAAAGAACACAAGCACAGGATTATCTTCCTCGTCAATTTGTTCGAACAACTGCATGTTTTCTTCTTTTGCAGGATAGTGTGTTGTTGCTTGAATATGTCGTTTCAAAGCTTTCAATGACGCAGGATGAACCAATGCAATAAAGTAATCTTGATAACTAAAGATTGGATTGAACTCAACTGCAAAATCCATGTCATTATAAATGGAAGAAAAGCTAATTAACTTTTTTCGTTTTTTATCATAGAATGAATAAAAACGATTTCCGTTTTTATCATTTGTATCCAAAAATAGATGTGTGTCATTCTCTACGAAATTAGACAAATAGGTATGATGAATCTCATATTCATCAAATTGTTCTTTTGATTCAAAATCCCCCAACTTTTCTTTCTCAAAAGGAGTAAAGTCGCTGTAATCAAATTCATATTTGACTGATAGGGTTGAGTCTGTTACAGTACAAATTTGATTTAGGTATAATGGAAAATATTGAATCTCTTTTCCGTGTCGAATCAATGACTTATAAGCAATATAAGAAAACTCTGTATCCGGATAGGTGCATGCTGCCTTTACAATATTTCCCAGTGTATTAGAAAATAAAAGTTTATAATCCTGATACTTACCTAAGTGGTTGTTGTGATCCCCTTTGCTTATTGCAGAAACGTAATTACCCGAAGGCAAAACTTGGAAGCTACAGGTCATTCTGAAATTCAGATTCTCTGCTTTTATAAAATCGCCATTTAATGTATGCAGCATCCATTTTCTCTTCATATTATCATATATAACTAAGAGATCCTTATTGTAATCAATAGCTATTGCTTTTGGTAAATAAAATTCAAATGGGGCTCCTCCTTTTTGACCTATTTGATTCAAGTATTTACCTTGCATATCAAAAATGAATAGCTTCTTAGTTCCAAGACGGTCAAATAGATAAATTCTGTTATTATACACTTCAAGGTCTGTGCAATAGGCAAATAAGGATTCGTCAATAGATTCTAATGGAACATAAAAGAACTCTTTAATTACATCTGAAGAAAGTAGTTGGCTTTTAGAGAATTTATCGATTTTAATAACTTCTTTAAACTCTTTATTTATTTGAGGAATAACTGATATTGATTCTAAACTAACCTCATTGAAAGGGCGGCCTTTCATTCGGCTCTTCTTTATTTGTTCACATCCTACAGTTCCAATTATTAAAATCAAGCATAATAGTCTATTTGTGTATTTCATAAGCTTTTATATTCAACTGTTTTTATATCTATAAATGATATTACTATAGAAAGTTATTCAAAATATGAATAAGATAAATTAAAGATACTATCAACTGATAGTGTTGATTAGCTTTAATAACTTTCATTAGTTTGTTCCTTTTTAGATTTTAGGGAAATAATTCCTTTATATAGAATAACCTATTTTTTATTCTTATCCCTAAATCAATGTAGATGTTTAACAAAAAATAGATTTTGTAAAGCAAGTTAAATAGTGGTAGATTTCTATAACAATGAGGAACTTCATTTGAGTTTGGATGGAATGACTCCAGTCGAAACATCCACGTTTTAAGTCAACCAAATTCGTTAAATGACAAAAACTCGTTACTTTTTAATTGTTTGACAGTTGTCGGAAAGCTTTTCCATATATGTGCTAAAGCTTTTTGACAGATATGAAAAAGCTTTAGCACATCTGTCAAAAATATAAAAGGCTACGACATTTTGACTAATATGCTAAAGCTATTTCCTTAATATATGGGTATTGAAATATAATTATCCTAAGAGATCAGCTACTTTTTCCCAATTGACTAGTTTCCAGAAAGCCTCGATGAAGGCTGCCCGGTTATTCCGATAGTCAATGTAATAGGCATGTTCCCATACATCAATAACCAATAATGGTTTCAATCCGTCTTTTAACGGGTTACCTGCATTGGATGTAGGTAGCAAAGACAGCTTTCCGTCTTTTCCGAGCACAAGCCATACCCAACCTGACCCGAAAAGTCCTAAAGCTGCTTTTGTGAAATCTTCCTTGAATTGATCAACCGAGCCGAAATCACGTGTCAATAATCCGGCCAGATCATCCGGTAAGGAAGGTTGTTCTGGAGTTAATAACTGGAAGAAGAAGGTGTGGTTCCAGGTTTGAGCCGCATTGTTGTAGATTCCGCCGTCTGCCTGGCAGACAATCTGTTCCAGTTCCAGGTTTTCATAGGGCGTTCCTACAATCAGTTTATTCAGGTTGTTTACATACGTCTGAAGGTGCTTTCCATAATGAAAGTCGAACGTTTCTTTGCTCATCAACGGAGCGAGTGCTTCCATCTCGTAAGGAAGCTTGGGCATCTGATGCATCATATCTTTTCGTTTTAAGTTTGTTAGTTTATCAGTTTCTTGTTCCTGATTGTATAAGTTTCTGATTCTCGTATTCATAACTTATAGGTCAAGTACTAATAAACTAACAATCCGGCGGAACATTAAGTTTAGGAAATAGCCGTTAATCAGCTAACTTTTCCTTTAGGTAATGTCCGGTGTAGGAAGATGGGCAGGCGGCTACCTCTTCCGGCGTTCCGGCACAAACCAGGTTACCGCCGTTCTTTCCGCCTTCCGGTCCTAAGTCGATAACATAGTCCGCACATTTGATAACGTCCATGTTATGCTCGATGATGACTACCGTATGACCTCGTTCTATCAAAGCATTGAAAGCCTTTAATAACGTCTTGATATCATGGAAATGCAGACCTGTTGTCGGTTCATCGAAGACGAAGAGCGTTGGCTGCTGCTTTTCCTGTCCTAAATAGAAGGCCAGTTTGACGCGCTGGTTTTCTCCTCCGGACAACGACGAGGAAGTTTGTCCTAATTTGATATAACCTAAGCCGACTTCCTGTAGCGGCACTAGCTTTTTGATGATCTTCTTTTCTTGTGTTCCCGGATTTTGAGAGAAGAACTCGATGGCCTGGTTGACAGTCATCTCCAATACATCGTAGATGTTCTTTCCCTGGTATTCTACTTCAAGAACGGACGATTTGAAACGCTTGCCGTGACAAGCTTCGCATTCCAACGTGACATCTGCCATAAATTGCATCTCTACCGTGATGCGGCCTTCGCCTTTACATTCTTCACAGCGTCCGCCTTCCTTATTGAATGAGAAATAGGCTGCAGAATAATCCAATTGTTTGGCCAAAGGCTGTGCACCGAAGAGTTTCCGGATTTCATCGTAGGCTCCGACGTACGTTACCGGATTTGAACGGGAACTTTTCCCGATTGTATTCTGATCGACATATTCGATATCCTTGATCCGGTTCAGATCTCCTGTCAAAGCCGAACAGTCGATTGTCAGACGGGCATCATCCAGATGCTGTTTGACACCTTCATAGAAGATATCACGGACCAATGAGCTTTTACCGGAACCACTGACTCCGGTTACAACTGTCAAAATGTTTAACGGGAATTTGATGTCGATTCCTTTCAGATTATTCTTGCGGGCACCTTTCACTTCGATGTAACTGTTCCACGGACGACGATAAAGCGGAAGTTCGATCTTGTCTTCTCCTGTCAGGTATCTGACCGTATAACTGTTACTCTGGTTTTGCAGATGGGCTACGTCGCCTTGATAGACAACTTCACCACCCAAGCGTCCGGCTTTCGGACCAATGTCGATAATATAATCGGCTGCCCGGATGATTTCTTCGTCGTGTTCAACGACAACAACCGTATTCCCCAGTTGTTGTAACTGGCGCAAAACATGAATCAACAAGTCGGTATCGCGGGAATGCAGACCGATACTTGGTTCATCCAGAATATATAATGAACCCACCAGACTACTTCCTAAAGAAGTGGCGAGGTTGATACGCTGGCTTTCTCCACCTGATAAGGAAGAAGAAAGACGGTCGAGCGTCAGATAACCCAAACCAACGTCCAGCAGGAATTGAAGGCGGTTTTTGATTTCAGTCAGCAAGCGACTGGCTATTGCGGCATCGTTCTCGTCCAGATTCAAATGGTCGAAGAAAGCTTTGGCTTCAGTAATTGGCATGGCTACGACTTCTGCAATATTCTTTCCTCCTACTTTTACGTATAAAGCTTCCGGTTTCAAGCGAGCTCCCTTACAAGCCGGACAAACGGTCTTACCCCGATAGCGGGCCAACATGACCCGATATTGGATTTTATATAGGTTCTCTTCTACATATTTGAAGAAATCGTCGATGCCATGTACACCTTTGGCTCCGTGCCACAACAGATCTTTTTCTTTTTCGGTCAGTTCGTAATAAGGACGATGAATCGGGAAATCATAGCGGGCACTGCTGACGATGAAGTCTTTCAACCATTCTCCCATCACTTCACCTTTCCAACAGACCACGGCGCCTTCGTAAACCGAAAGACTTTTATCCGGTACGACCAGATTCTCGTCGATTCCCAGCACTTTCCCGAAGCCTTCACACATCGGACAAGCGCCTAGCGGATTGTTAAAGCTGAACATCATGTCGGTCGGTTCGGTAAAGGTCATGCCGTCAGCCTCGAATTTCTTGGAAAACTCTTTCAAGATGACTTGGTCCTGTAAATAGATACGAATTCGGCAAACGCCATGTCCTTCAAAGAAGGCTGTCTCTGCCGAATAAGCCAGTCGGCTTCGCAATGATTTTTCCTGCGAAACAGCCAGTCGGTCGATCAACAATTCAATTGGTTCCTCCAATAACTTCGAGTCAGCCAGAGCTTCTGCAATACGATAGGCTTTATCATGGATAAACAAGCGGGTATAACCTTCCTTCTGCAAGATCTCCAGTTGTTCCTTCATCGAACGGCCTTCAGGAAGAATGACCGGAGCAAAGACGGCAAAGCGTGTTCCGTCCGGGTATTCCAATACTGTCCGGACAATATCGCTAACCTGGTGCTTCTTTACTTCTTCCCCTGAAATTGGAGAGATAGTTTTTCCGATACGGGCATAAAGCAAGCGCAGATACTCATAAATCTCGGTCGAAGTGCCTACCGTTGAACGCGGATTCCGCGTATTAACTTTCTGTTCGATGGCAATAGCTGGCGGGATTCCTTTGATGTAATCGCATTCCGGTTTACTCATGCGTCCCAAAAACTGACGGGCATAGGCTGAAAGACTTTCCACATATCGCCGTTGCCCTTCGGCATACAACGTATCGAAAGCTAACGATGATTTACCGCTACCCGACAGTCCCGTTATCACTACCAGTTTATTGCGAGGTATTTCAACATCTATATTTTTCAGATTGTTGACTCTGGCACCTTTAATGAAGATTGAATTTTTCTCGGACATATTTTCCCTTCTCTTGTTTATGCAAAAATAAACAAGTTCCGGCGTTCTGACAAATAAACCCTTTCAATCCCGTTTAGAATCATTCCCTTTTTACAACCTCCAGCGTGACTGGCCCGATCAATCCTGATTTCTGTAAAGGATCTTTCTCGCTCCATCCGTTGCAGGCCGTCCACGTTGTCCGTTCCTGTTCCGGCAGGCGGCTGTCTCCAATCAGGCGGTTCTGCCAGGTTGTGGTTACTTCTACCGAAATTTGATTCTCCCCTTTATGTAACCATTCAGAAATGTCCAGTCGGTAAGGCGGTGTCCAGACGCCACCTGCATATTGGCCGTTTACAGTTACTTTGGCTGTAACTCCTATGTCGTGCAGATTCAGGTAAATGTTTCCAGTCGGCAACTGATCGATGCTAATCTGTTTGTCGTAAACAATAGTTCCCGAATAATAACGGATGGATTCATCCGGATGCGTGCTGATATCGATTAACTGATCGAATGATTGCGTTTGCTTCGGTCCTCGTATCGAATCCTTGAATGTAACATTCCAATCCTTATCCAATGCCATCCATGTTTCCGGGCGTGGACAGTTTGCATCGATACCTTCTGCCGAAGCTTTGCCTGTCTGCCGGAATACAATAAATGCACTTTCGAAAGGAGCCAGCCGTAAAGGAACTTGTGTTCCGTTTTCCGTAAACTCGAAAGCTGGTAACCGACGGATCTTTCCTGTGGTAGCATCCCACCATTCGGGTTGTTTCCCTTTTATGCGGAATTCGGGTGTCACTTCTATTTCCTGATCACTTTGATTGGACAGGAAATAAATGTCTTTTCCTTCAGCTTGCCGGTGTGCATATAAGACAGGAGAAGCTTCAGGTAACTGGCAGTCGGGTACACAGCCTATCTTCTCCAATGCTTCTTGCATGGACATGCCATACAGAAGCCAGCCTTTCCCTCGTTGTACGGCCTGCGTTTGTTTTCCGTCTAGTCCTTTCCACAAGCTATCAGCCAAGGCTTTTACTTGCTGATCCGCTTTCTCATAATCTTTTCCACTCGGAGAACGTTCCGGTGCAGGCCCCAAAATGACAGCGCCTTCGTTGAGTAGCGATGCTATTTTCTCCAATAACTCGGGTCGCATTGTCTTTAATTCCGGTAATACTAACATCCGATATTGTGTCCCATGAGGAAGTGTCAATAAACCATCCTTTACATACAAATCCCGTTCAATGACTTCAGCATTGATATAATCGAACTGATATCCTTTCGGCAGAGCCGGTTGCGTGGTTCCTGTCATTTTAGGAGCATCTTCTCCGATGAAATAGGCAACGTCGGCAATATTCAATCCTTGTTGTAGCATGTAGTTGGTACGTTTCAGATAGGACGTGAATAAATCCATATGCGGATACCAGGTGTTCAGTCGGTTAAATTCACTGCTGAACCAGGCATTTACTCCCGGTACACGTTCATCTGAAGGCTGCGATATGCAAAGGTGTAACAAAGTGCTGTTGATGCCTTCACTGAAGAAACGGTCTCCGCGTTGTTTCATCATTGCCGGGTAGCAGTTGAATGGGCGGCCACCGCTGGTAAAGGATTCTGCGGAGATGCGTTGTTTGCCATAGATGTGCCCGCAAGAAGAAGCTGCCCGGTTTTCGATATTCCCTAAATCACCGAAGCTCCAGAATTCACCGCCTATTTCATCCGACTGTCCTCCATACTGGAGAAATTCTCCGGGGAAACCCCAGTGTCCATAATTCTCTAACCAGGTTCTTAATCCGTATTTATGAGAAATATCCCGTAATCCACCTACATAATCATAGGCAACACGGTCGGCAACCAGTCGGCGTACATCCCAAAGGAAACGGTCTGATCTGTCTTGGCTGTCTACTACGTATCCTTTATAGACAGGCAGGAAAGGTAAAGGATCATAGCCATAGCGAGACTTGAATGACTCCATAAAGTCATCCGTGAAGTTTTGTCCTCCTGTTTCATAACTGTCTTGTACAACAACCTTCCAGCATTTCCGGTCAGCTTCCGGAATACGGCGAATGATTTCTCCCATATAAGCGTCAAAATGGGTAGCCACATGTTCACGACTCATCTTATCAACTTCCAGTCCTGTGGCGATTGGTTCAGCCGGACTGTTGGTTACACCGGTTGGGCACATACCAGTCCGCATGATGACCCATTTCCCGGCCGGAGCGTCCCATGTAAGCTGATCACCTGTCAGACAGGAAGAGATATCAAGAACCTGATTTGAATGGATCGCCCATGATGCATTATCTAAAGCCGGTTGTTCACGCCATTGATACTCTTCCCAGTAAGGTAGCGGTGTTTGGAACATTTTGGCCAGACTCTTTTCCGGATAGCGTTCGATTTGTGGTGCTGATGACAGAATAATGTCTTTGAGTTCACTTCCGGCTGCTGTTGCATCAACTTCTACCTTAAAGCGACTGGTCTGAATAGCCGGAACAGAAATGACAACCGGAGCATACGGATCAAAGCCCACATTCAGTGCGGCATTGAAGCGGTCGAGGACAAATTCATCTATTAATTTATAGGCTCCGTTCTGTTCGGCAAATAACCGGGCTGTTGTATTGATAGGCTTTTCTGAAGGATAAAATGAAATGGTCCGCAAAGTAAAGCCCGGTTTGGTCTTGAGGATTACTTCGTACGGCCGTTTCGGGTCTTTAGGAAATGTTACTTTTCCTGATGACACTGTATCTGCCTTTTCTAAGGCAGGAAAAGCGATGACACGAACATCCTGAAAATCCTTGGCTGGTTTATCCAATTGGATGAAAATCTTTTTCCCACCTTCTATCTGACAGCTGGTGGAAGTCAGGTAACGCATGGCTTGTTCGGGCTTGATCCAAGGCCCTCCGGACTGACTCCAGCCGGGTGAATTGAAGATTCCGATTTCGATACCCAATTCTGTGGCCGTTTTTAAGGCTGTATGCAGAATATTCCACCATTCTTCACTGCCGAAAGCAACCTTTTCATACGGCGTTTCAATACCTTCTACGCCCATACTTCCGATAAAAGCCCGGTTGATACCGGCCTCTTTCATGGCATACAAGTCTTTCTTTACGCCTTCTTCCGATATATTTCCTGAAATCCAATACCAATAAACGGAAGTTTGTACCTGATTGGATGGATTCTTGAATCCGGATTCGAGCGGATCAGACGAACAGCTTATTCCTGAAATGGATAAGGTTACTCCCAATATAGCCTGCCAAAATAGATTTTTCATGGTCCTCTTGATTAAGTATGTATCTGATATTTCTGCCAAATTTAGAAGGTTTTTCTGCTATGCGGCCTTTCTTTTTTGATATTTGTTTTATCAATATTGATATAGAGCCAATTTCCTTTTCTACAAATAAAAAACGGGATGTCGCAGCTGCG
>ERZ780141.1241-NODE-1241-length-15395-cov-2.420665_pt1 | contig 15395 bp, 9 predicted proteins | sample MGYA00433080_ERZ780141 | MGnify/ENA primary metagenome ERZ780141 (study PRJEB29588, sample SAMEA2154047) | human gut metagenome | biome: human gut; feature: human-associated habitat; material: faeces | place: Denmark | collected 2008/2010 ... | reverse complement strand
CATTTGGAAGCCTAAATCTATATTAGCTTTCGAAGCGGATACGAGTGCGTGTACGACGCGTTCTACATGACCTCCGGCCAGATAGTGAGCTTCTAATTCATCACGCGTGATTGTTTTAAGTCCGGCTTTGTGGGCTTCAATCATAGCTCGAACAATGACTTGTGGCGGTACTTTTCTGATTCTCATCAAGAATAATTGGATAAGAGAGATTCTTACCCCCGATACTCGTGCCGAAATCCATAAAAGGAAAGGTACGAAGTAAAAGAATACAGCGAGTATGGCAATAATGCCAATTAGAAGAAATACGCTTAATCCTACCATAATTTTATTTTTGTTTAGAAGTGTTTATATTATTCCCTGTTTTTTCATTTTCTGTTTCTTTGCAAACAATGACTACAGTGGGTTCTATGCGGATTATTTTTACAGGTGTATCTTCGTCAATCAGTTCATTATCTGCGCGGGCTTCGATGGTGTGGATTCCCACGATGATTTTTCCCATAGGGTTTAGTCTACTTAGTGTTACTCCCATGTCACCGACTTTAATATCAGGGGTTATCGGGGAGGGTACTACCGAGCTTATTTCGGTATGCAGAGACATTTTGTCTAAACTTCGGGATCGCATAAATCCTATGATGACAGCAATAGTAGTGACGGCTGCAATGAATAATGTTATTACAGCCCCATTTGTTCCGAAGGCCGAATAGGCATAGTAAATTCCACCTCCATAAAATAAGACCGAACATATACCTGCGATGGTAATTCCGGGAAGAAAGAATATTTCCAGTACCGCCAGAACTAGCGCTAATATTATTAGTAGTGTAACAGCTAATATATCAAACATATTTCTTAGATTTAGGTTCTATCTATATTTCTTTTGCAAATTATCGAGTTCTATCTTTCGAGCCTGATTTTCGTAATTTTCCGGTTGAGGATAGAGTGTGAGCAGTTGTGATTCCAAATTTTGAATTTCGGACGATAGTCTTTTTAAAGTTGTGCCTTTCGATTTAGTATATTGAGATCGCAGTTCCGAGAGCTTAGTTTCTATTTGAATGATATTCTTACGTAATTCTTTGGACTTTACATATAGATTGCGAGCTTCAAGACTGACGAATTGGTCAAGTTTAGTATAATGGATTCCGTTACAAATTGCAAAGATGAAATCGGGGCGAGTCTCTTTTTTTGGTTCCTTGATATTGTCCAATTGTTGCAATAAATCGGTATAATCTGCATTTTCCGGCCAAGACTCTCGAATAGATCGAATCAGAGCTAGCGATTTGATATCGGTTTTGATTTCATCGATGTTATATGTTTGTTTGCTCTCATTCGGGATAAATAGATAGATTGTCACTTTTCCGGGAATTTGTTCTCTATCCGATACAAACCAACCGATGTTTAACATCTCGTCTATTGCCATCATGTAATCGTTGTATATCGAATTGAAGGGCATACCTACGTTTTCGGGTTTCAAGTAGGTGTTATTTTCGAGATTTAAACGGGTGATGAATATGTCGTATCCTCCGATCGAACCTTCTCCATTTGAGGCAAAGTAGAGTGTAACTCCGTCGTTGAGAAAAAATGGATAGGCTTCATCTTGTTCTGTATTGACACCATTGGGTAACGGTATGATGTCACTCCATTTCCCTTCTATCAGCTTATTTTTTGTACATAATTCATATCCTTTACCTTCAAGGGGATATCCGAAAAATACATTGTCTCCGCGTTGGGGAATATAGCCGATCGTGTTTTCGGGAATATCTATGCCTAGTGTTTCATTCGTTCCTATCCGTCCAGATTCGGGGGACATTTTGAAATACTTGAAAAACGAATCGGCATCAACTATCAAACTATCTATGATTTGTACCCGTTCGACATATTGCAACATTAATTTCGCTCTACGTGCACGAGCTATGGCTTTGCCGATAGAATCGGGTATTTGTTTTTTCGCTTTGGACAATGCAGCTGTATATTCTTCATAACTGCTTATGGCATCTTCAAAGCGGTATTGAGCCATATACATGTCTGCTAAATAGTGAGGCGATTCGAGAACTTTACGTTTAGCCCCTATTTTCAGATATTTTTCAGCTTCGTTATATTTTTTCTCGTGAAAAAGGCATACTCCATACCAATGGTTCAACGATCCATCATTGGGGCGGCGTTTCAGTTGTGCCTTGAATACAGGAGCGGCTTCTTTGTATTTACCGGCCTTGTACAACTCTCGTGCTTCGTCAAGCGTCAGTGCACTCGATGAGAAGATTGTCGAGAAGACAATTAGGACTGCAAATGAATATTTTAGAATTTGTCTGAACATTTTCATGTTTGAAAAATTGTACTCAAATATACAATTATTTTTTATTTTGAATGTTGAGAGCGAGAAAATTTTTTAAGAAGTATTCTAAATCGTCATTCGATTTGAACGAATTGTATGGTAAAATGAAAAAAATATAGTTTGACAAGTGGAAGATAATGTCTGTCGAGGTATAACGTATATGGGTAATTCGTTTCCATGCTATGGATTCTGTTCGTCCATCGTCGAAAGTACAAGAAAGGCCGTTTTTGTTTATTTCGACTGTTTTTGAAAGTATGGACATACGGCAATCGGGGTGTAGGGCATAAGCGAACCACAGGTAAGAGATGATCATAGGAAATACCAAAAATAAAATGATAAGTCCTACATAAATAAATAGAGGGTTTTGAATGGATAGCCCCACGAGAAGGAGGAAAAAAGATAGAAGCCACCCCCAATTATTATGTAACCAAATTTTCAGCAGTCTGTTAAAATAGTATTGAGGCGATAACTGGTATGAAAAAGTTTCAATATGGGTTCTATTCATACAATGCTTTACTATATATTTCTACAAAGATAATATAATTGATGACAAAATCAAATTTTTGATTTTACCGAGATATAGCCTATTTTTTATATTATGTGAATATAGAGATAATATATCGAGGGGGAATAATTTTTGAAGGGGACTTTTTATTGTACAGCTTTTAATAAATTTGACCTATGAAATTTATTCTATTTACTGCTATTTCGTGTAACTTTGCACTCCAAAATAAGACGCAATGCAAGGATTATATTCGATAGGATTACTTATTGTTTCTAATGTGTTTATGACACTGGCTTGGTATGGGCATTTGAAATTGCAAGAAATGAAGGTTATCAATAATTGGCCGCTTTATGGTGTGATATTGCTTAGTTGGGGTATAGCATTGTTCGAATATTGTTGCCAAGTGCCAGCTAATCGATTGGGATTCAGAGAGAATGGAGGGCCGTTTAGTCTTATGCAATTAAAGGTAATACAAGAAGTAATTACGTTAATCATATTCACTTTATTTTCGGTCGTAGTTTTTAAAGGAGGGTCGTTGCATTGGAACCATATTGCGGCGTTCGGCTGCCTTGTTCTTGCCGTTTATTTCGTATTTATGAAATAAGCGATAATCGTATCGATTTAATGACTAGGTGTAATATAGGGTAGAGCTTTTCCGAAAGGTCGATTTTGTCCCGACCGATTATTTTGGAACAGATAAGTGCAGTAGAATCGAATGACTTTTATGTTGTGTTCGTATCTATCTGATGGATATTCTTATTCTACAACTTGTTGTCCTAATTCTCGGCCTTATGACGGGGAATATTTCGATTCCGTCATTACTTAGTCCTATAAATGAGGTTATTTCATTCTTCTCATTTTTAACAATGTACAATTCTACTTGTGAAGAAGATGTAAATAAAGACACTGGCGAGGTATAGTGTTATCAGAGTTAAACACATTGAGCCCGTCTACTGTATTTTAAAGGGCAAAATAACTAAATCGATTCAATATGCTTATTCCAAGCCAGCACAAACGGATCCGATTTAGGAACCTCTTTGGTGGCAATCCTGGCATTCTCACGTTCTACATCAAAGTTATGCTGGTATTTAAAAGTCGTTTCAGGCTTGGGTGTATCCTTTGAAGAACTTAAGTCTAAGTCTTATTTCTGAGTTTTAGTTATTGTAACATTAAGATCTTCACTTAGCCGAGTTTTATCTTGAGCAGAGCACTTGATAATGGAATCACGGCCCAAGAAATTATAGAATTTTAAGCCATTAAGTATCTTTTGTGACTAAAATCTATAATTTTAGAATACAATATTTTTACAAACTTATACAAAGACTCATCTTATTTTCAAACACTTCTTATCGCAACCTTGATAACTCCGTCCTCTCTATTTTCAAAGATACGGTAAGCTTTCTCAATTTCATTCAATGAAAAACGGTGAGTAATGAGTGACGTGGTATCTATCCTACCCGATTCTATCAAGCGAAGTATCTCTGCACAATCACAACCGTCCACCCCTCCGGTTTTAAAGATAAGATTTTTTCCATACATATCGGGTAAGGGCAAAATTTGAGGTTTATCGTAAAGTGCCACGATCGTTACAATAGCATTGGGACGAGCACATTTCCAAGCCAAACGGAAAGTATCCTCGCTTCCCGCCACTTCCAAAACCACATCAGCACCGCCATGATCGCTATTTTTACGAACAAACTCCTCGCAATGTTCAGGAGTAGTTACCAATATGTCGGGATAATGTTCTTGCAAAAACTGTATTCTTTCCGGGGACTGCTCACAAACAATAATACGCCGGGGATTCTTTAACAAAGCGCACAATAAGGTACAAATGCCGGTAGGACCGGCTCCAATAATCAGAATCGTATCCTCCGATGTAATTTCCGAAATACGTACGGACCAAAAACCGGTTGCCAAAATATCGCCTACAAACAAAGCTTGTTCGTCGCTTACCGTATCTGGAATACGATTCAAACCTTGATCGGCATAGGGCACTCGAACATATTCGGCTTGACCGCCATCGATACGACACCCCAAAGCCCAACCGCCATTGGGATCCATACAGTTATTGACATACCCACGACGACAGAAGAAACATTCGCCACAAAAAGTTTCGACATTTACAGTAACCCTATCTCCCGGCTTAATATCTATAACATCTTCTCCCACATCTTCTACGACACCCACCATCTCGTGTCCGACCGTTACTCCCGGCACGGCATGCGGCACACTACCATGTTTGATATGGAGATCGCTGGTACAAATACTTCCAAGAGTCACCCTCACAATCGCATCGCGCGAATCTTTCAACCCGGGTTTCGGCTTTTCTTGCAATTCAAACTTACCGGGTTTAACGTATGTATATGTCAACATAATATTATCCTTATCATTTTTCAAAACTTCTCTTACAAAGATAGGCGAAACGGATTTCAGAAGCAAGTATTCTTTGTTAAACAGTGTCACTACGAATCAAATAGCAATCTACCGGTGTACTCTATGGCAACTATCAGCTATGTAAAAAGAGTATGATATCAATTAAAAAATATTTACTTCATACAAATACAAACAGCTTTCACAACTTTCTTGTTATTTTTGTATGACTAAAAGAGTGTTAATATGAAAAACCGAACAAAAAAATTGTTTAAGATTACGGGTATTACACTGGGAGCGTTGATAGTCTTTCTCTCGGCAGTAATCGCTTTCTCCATAAATTTTATATTTACGCCTGAAAAATTGACCCCCATCGTATTAAACGTAGCCAATCAAAACACAAATGCCAAGCTCGATATGAATAGCGTAGAGCTGACCTTTTTTTCAACTTTTCCCCGTTTTGGAATAAAATTGGAAAATGGCACATTAGTATCAAAGGCTATCCGTGATTCTTTATGGCAACGTACCGACACATTAGCCACTTTTCGAAAAGCCGTTGCCGTAATCAATTTCGTCGATTATTTGCAGCAAAAAAAGATCAGTATCAACCGATTATCATTGGATAGTACAAACATATACGCCTTTAAAGGAAAAGATGGAATCGCCAACTGGAATATATTGATCGCCGACACGACAAATACACCCGATACAACAACCGCTACTTCGCCAATTATTAACGAAATAGACATCAAGCACGTTTCGCTACGTCATACCACGGTCACTTTCGACGATCGGGAAACGAATGTCTTCGCCAATCTATGGGATGCAAATCTTAAATTAAAAGCAAATTTAAAGAAAGAACAGTCTGCGTTAACGTTGGATTTCAGCAACAAAAACATTCTGTTCTGGCAAAATGGTGAATTACTGGCTCATCGTATCGCCACCCACCTACAAACCGACATCGAGCTAAATCGTTCGAAACGGGCTCTTTCCTTGCACGATGCTATGATGGAGATTAACGGCATAAAATTAGACATACACGGTTCTATCTGCAAAGACACGACCGCACAAGCGTTAGATATCGATCTGCAATACGGGCTACATGCTCCTTCGTTGGAAACAGTCCTTCACATGATTCCCGAAAGTATTCTCAAAAAAGAAAAAGTTTCGGCCAAAGGCGACGTTACAGTTAATGGCAATCTAAAAGGTCTATATGGAAAAGGGAAAATGCCATTAGCTACATTAAAAATAGAAATAAACGATGCATCCGCCCAATATGCCCAATTGCCCTATGGAATAGATGAACTTAAAGCCAACTTTTTCGGACAGATAGACTTAATGCGGCAATCGCCATCTTATCTCGATCTTAAAATATTTCACTTCAAAGGAGCTTATACCGATATTTTGGCCGACGCCAAAGTAAATGATCTATTAGGCGATCCCGATATCTCGTTTCATACCCAATCTACGATAGACCTAACGGCATTGGCACAAACATTTCCTTTACAAGATGGTGTGAGTATCGAAGGGAAATTAGATGCCGACATGAATGTGCGTTGCCGTTTGTCATCTATCAAAAAGAAAGACATAGGACGAATTCGGGCCAAAGGAAAAATAAATATGAGCAAATTGGCTTTACGAGACAAAAATAAGAAATTCGAATTCACGAGCGATGCTTCACTGTCTTTCGTGGGAAACGATGTATTAGGAGCCCATATCGAAATAGGAAATATGGCTTTTCACTCAACGCGATTAAACTCATCGATAAACAATCTATCGGCTTTAATAAAAACGACCAACCCACAAGATACTACACGAATCGCTTTTGTAGAGTGTAAACTAAATGCAAACAAACTAAAAGCATCCCTACCGGATACATCAAATTTATTTTGCGGAAAAACTGCCGCAACCATAAAATTACAACCGACAGAAAACAATCCTACCCGACCCGAAATAGGATTCGCATTAGAAGCCGACACCTTGTTCTGCCGTCTCGGAGATACTAAATTGGGCATGGACAAAGCCGGGATTACAATAACGGCACAACAATTAAAAGACTCTTTGTGGATTCCAAAAGGCATAGTAGGTTTTAATCGGCTTTTTGTACGTACCCCACAATCGGCTTTACCTATTCGAATGCAAAAGACTGCAATTTCAGTCGGTAATCGAGCTATTACTTTACATAACGCGACCATGAAAATAGGAAGATCCGATTTAACGGCGACCGGTGCGATTCACGATTTATATGGCGCTATGCGTCACAATAAAAAACTACGGGCCACATTAACACTTTCCTCTAAGAATCTAAATTGTAACCAGTTAATTCGGTCTATCTCTTTTCCAAAAGACACTGCTCAAATCGAAACTGAATCCGACACTACGTCGACAGCCCTAAAACTATTCGTTATTCCTCGAAATATCGATTTTGAATTACAAACCAATTTGAATCGGGTTCGTTACGGGAAAATGGTTTTCAAAAACGTACACGGTGCAATAGATATACGCAATCAAGCCATTCACCTCAAAGAGCTCAGTATGGAAGGAATGGATGCGACTATGCGCACGACGCTGATCTATCAAGCCCGACAACCAGAGCAAGGATATGCCGGATTCGATTTCAAACTTCATAATATCAATATAGGGAAACTTGTCGATTTTATTCCTTCGTTAGATACTATTGTCCCCATGCTACGGTCATTTCAAGGAACTGTCGATTTCAATGTATCGGCCGAGTCGGGCTTAGACTCATGCCTCAATATAAAAATACCCTCATTACGATCGGCTATCCATGTTGAAGGCGATAGCCTCGTCCTTCTCGACGGTGAAACTTTTGCCGAAATATCGAAAAAATTTTTCTTCAAGAACAAAGAGAGAAATTTGATCGACAGTATTTCTGTCAACATTAGTGTCGAAGACGGTAATGTAACCGTCTACCCGTTTGTAATAGAAATGGATCGCTACCGGGCTGCCGTAGGTGGGAACCAAGACTTGGATATGAATTTCAATTATCACATATCCATACTCAAATCGCCCATACCCTTCAAACTGGGACTGAATATTTCGGGAAATTTAGATAAAATGAAGTTCGGTATGGGCAAAGCCAAATACAAAAACGCTGTCACACCGGTAGAAATACACAAAGTCGACAGTACTATTGTAAATATGGGAGAACAAATTGTTCGGGATTTCAAGAAAGTCATGCGACGACAATTGCCACAAACACAAACCACCAACTAATAAGTATCATGTTCGATAAACCCATATGTCATATAAAATCGCCCTATCTTCTTCCCGAGATTACACAGAAATACTTAATGTATGGAAAAACTCTGCAAGAAGTTCCCTTTACTTTTTAAGTGAAAAAGATGTACTTTATGTTCCCTCCTACTTTCGATGCATTTAATTGGCATATATGAATGCGGGAATAAGGTAAAGGCAATTTTGTTGTCTGACAGAATACATATTGTTTGGCAGGTATGTGCCAATTCATATTGAGAAAAAATAGGGTGCTCATTGACTAATTCACTCAAGACTGCATACAACTTATGTAGATGTGCACTGCAAATTTTAAACGGATTATTTTATCATCTTATGCTTTATTGCGATATTTGCGTTACGATAAATCTGTAACGGAATGATTGAAATAGTATGAAGCCTAATAATCCTTTTCTTATTTCGGGATATTACAGCCCAGAACTCTTTTGCGACAGGGAGCAGGAGACCAGAGCTATTCTCGAAGCTCTCCACAATGGACGCAACGTGACATTGATAGCACCCCGTCGTATGGGAAAGACCGGGCTGATCCGTCATGCCTTTTACCGTTTGAAAGAGCAGCAGCCAGATATCGATACTTTCTATTTGGATATCTATTCAACCCAATCATTAGGCGATTTTGTACGATTGTTTGCTAGTACAGTGTTGGGACAGCTGGACTCCGCCTCACAAAAGGCTTTGAGTCGTATAAGTAAGTTTGTCCGCAGTTGCCGCCCCGTGTTTACTTTTGACGAATTGACAGGTGTTCCTAAGGTGACGATAGATGTGGCTCCGGCCGAGGAAGAAAACACTTTGAAAGAGATATTCGAGTATCTGGGCTCGTCAGAGAAACGATGCTATGTTGCCATAGACGAGTTCCAACAGATTGTTGAATATCCGGAGAAAGGTGTTGAAGCATTGTTGCGCTCCTATATCCAGTTCCTGCCCAATGTAAACTTTATCTTTGCCGGCAGCAAACAACATCAGATACAGGAGATGTTCACTTCGTCGAGAAGGCCGTTCTATCAAAGTACGCAACCGCTTACAATCGGTCCGATACAACGGGACGAATATGCAAGTTTTGCAACAGGGCATTTTGCCGAGCACAATGTGAAATTGCATCAAGAAGTTTTCAATTCAATATATGAAAAGTACGAGGGTCATACCTGGTATGTGCAGTGTCTCCTTAACCGCCTGTACGGGTACGATCGGAATGTGGATATGGAACTGGTTTCATACGCCACAGAGCAGATTTTATCCGAGTATAGTTACATGTATGCAGACTTGCTGAAAACATATTCTTTCGGTCAGGTGCGCCTGTTGAAAGCTATTGCCCGCGAGGGGTGTGTCAAAGAGGTTTTGGCTGGAGATTTTATCAGTGCCCACAAACTCCGGGCGGCGAGCAGTGTCAGTGCTTCATTAAAGAAACTGCTCGACAACGAATTGATCTACCAGACACCTTGCGGGTATATCATTTACGATCGTTTTATGAGCGAGTGGTTGCGGAAACAACCATTCTAAAATAGCGGAAATATTCAATAGAACTTAGAAAAATCATTATGGCGGTAAAAAAGTCAGAACTATATAGTACATTGTGGAAATGCTGTGACGAACTTCGCGGCGGTATGGATGCAAGTCAATACAAGGATTATGTGTTGGTCATTCTTTTCGTTAAATATATCAGCGATAAAAAGCGTAATGACGAAGGCTTCGATATAGATATACCTAAAGGTTGTTACTTTGAGGATTTTGTCGCTCTCAAAGGTAACCCGAATATTGGGGAGGAGATGAATAAAAAGATGGCTGCTCTTGCCGAGGAAAATCAACTTGGTGGCGTTTTTGTAGCCGATTTTGAAGATGATACCAAGCTGGGCAAAGGAAAGGATAAAGTTGAAACTCTAAGTAAACTTATTGCCGTTTTCCAGAATGAGAACCTCGATTTTAGCAAAAATAGAGCGGCAGATGACGATCTTATAGGTGATGCTTATGAGTATCTGATGAAGAATTTTGCCACAGAGAGCGGTAAGAGTAAAGGTCAGTTTTATACTCCGGCCGAGGTCAGTCGTGTGATGGCCGAGGTTATCGGGTTAGGAAATGCCAAAAATGGGAGAAAGACGACTATCTATGACCCTACTTGCGGCTCGGGGTCCCTGCTTCTTCGTGCTATGTGTGAAACTCCCGGTGGGGCAACTCTCTATGGTCAGGAAAAAGATAATGCTACTGTCGGTTTGGCAAAAATGAATATGATTCTTCATAATGAAATCTATGCCGATATCAGACAAGGCGATACGATTAATGATCCTCAATTTAAGGAAGGCGACCAGTTAAAGACCTTCGACTATATTGTCGCAAATCCGCCTTTTTCAACAAAGTCGTGGTTGAAGAGTGCAAAGTTCGAAGATGAATACCATCGTTGGGGCGAAGGCATTAAAATAGGTGTTCCGCCGGAAAAGAATGGCGATTATGCTTTCCTTCTCCATATCGTACGCTCTCTGAAACAGACCGGTTGTGCCGCCTGCATTTTGCCTCATGGTGTCCTTTTTAGAGGCAATGCCGAGGCTCAGATTCGTAAATATCTCGTTGCCGAAAAACGGTATATCAAGGGCATCATAGGACTCCCTGCCAACCTTTTTTACGGTACAGGTATTCCGGCTTGTATCATCATTATAGAAAAGTCGGAAGCAGCAGGGCGTAAGGGAGTGTTTATGATCGATGCCAAAGGTGGATATATCAAAGATGGAGCCAAGAATCGTCTGCGAGAGCAGGATATTCGTCGCATTGTCGATGTGTGGCAAGCACAACGCGATGTGCCTCATTATGCGCGCTTTGTGCCTATGGAGGAGATTGAACGTAACGATTACAATCTCAACATTCCTCGCTATATATCTGCTCCCGATACGGAGATTCTGCAAGATATCGATGCACACCTTCATGGAGGCTTGCCCAAACACGATATAGACCAACTCGATACCTATTGGGAGGTATGTCCGTCGCTTTGTGATGACCTCTTTTGCGACCATCTTACGCGCAAAGGTTACTATTCTTTGAAGTGTAACCCGGAGGCAGTGCGTGATGCTGTTACCGGGAATGTAGATTTCCGTAATCAGAAAGAGGTGTTCCAGAAGAGCTTTGCCGAGTGGTGCGATTCTCACCGGGCTCAACTTTACGCTCTCCTCCCGGGTTTTGCTCCCAAGAAACTTATCGAGCAGCTGGGTAACTCGTTGTTGGCTGTCTTCGAGGTAGATAAGTCGCTTGTCGAGGCGTATGATGTCTATGACAGTTTGATGAACTACTGGGGTGAAACGATGCAAGATGATTGCTATATGATTTCGTCCGGAGGCTGACCAGTGCAACGTCACACGCCACAACCAGCTTCCAAGAAGAAAGAGAAAAAGGCTGCTACGCCCGAAGATGTCGTTTGCGACCTGCTGCCTGTACCAATCGTTATCGACGAGTATTTTGCAGAGAAGCGCGATGTTATTGCTGCGGCCGAGGAGTTGCTGGCACAAAATGAGACACAGCTTGCGGAATTGGTCGAGGAGCAGGCGGAGAATTACCTCGATGAGGACAACTTCCCCGATGGTAAGATGACCGATGCCAATATCAAGAAACGAATGAAGGCGCTCGATAAAAAAAACGATGCCGACGAAATTGCCGTACTGCAAAAGTATCTCGAGCTCAAAGGTGATATATCACTCAATAAGAAACTGATCAAAGAGCGCAAGTACGACCTGCTTACCGCTCTTGTCGTCAAGTATGCCGATTTGTCCGAGGCGGATATCAAGCGCTTGGTTATCGAGCGGAAGTGGTTCGCATCGCTTGCCTTGCGCCTTGACGGTGAGATGCAGCATATCAGTCAGCAGCTCACTTCCAAAGTTTCGGCTCTTGCCCAGACGCTCCCCGAGATTGATGCCGAGATAGCCGGCCTGGAAGCAAAGGTTGCTGCACATTTGAAACAGATGGGATATTGATCTGAAAAATTGAGGCTACAAAGTGGGCGGATTGATAATTATTAAAGCGTAAGTGATGGATATACCACAAGGATATAAACAAACCGAGTTGGGAATAATACCCGAAGATTGGGAGATTGTAAATCTTGGTAGTGTCGCAAAGGTTAATGGCCGTATTGGTTTTCGAGGGTATACTACGGCAGACCTTGTTGGTGTCGGCCAAGGTGCATATACCATAGGTGGTAAGCATATTACAAATATGGTTTTAGATTTGCATGATGCAGAGTACATATCGTGGCAGAAATATTATGAATCCCCTGAGATTATGGTTAGAAAAGGGGATATTGTATTCGCACAACGGGGGACTCTGGGCAAAAGTGCTTTTATTGTAAACGATATTGGTCCAGCAACTATTAATCCGAGTCTTGTTCTAATTAATAAAATTAAATGTGATAATGAGTATTTGTCTTATTGGTTACAATGTGACAAAATAGTTGAATACATTTGTTCTATTAATAGTCAGACCTCCATTCCAATGATTACGCAAAATCAAATTGAGCATATCCCTGTGGTTTTGCCTAGAATCAAGGCAGAACAGCAGGCTATTGCAGAGGCGCTGAGTGATATAGATGGATTGATTGCGGCATTGGATAAAAAAATCGCCAAGAAACGCCTGATTAAGCAAGGGGCGATGCAACAACTCCTAACCGGCAAAAAACGTCTCCCCGGCTTTTCCGACCCATGGGTAGAAAAGAAATTTTCTGATTTGTATAGATATGCATCTGAAGGGGGAACTCCTGATACCAATAATATGAGATTCTATGCAAACGGAGATGTTCCTTTTGTTAAAATCGAAGATACCGAAACAAAATATATTGAGTCTTGCAATTCATTTATTACTAGTGAGGGAATAAATAATAGTTCAGCATGGATTGTTCCAGTTAATAGTATTATATATACTAATGGGGCAACTATTGGGAATGTCTCAATTAATAAAATTCCTGTAGCGACCAAGCAAGGTATATTGGGTATTATACCTAGTAGTATTATTAATCTGGAGTTTATGTATTATTTGTTGTTGTCTCAAAATTTTAAGCGCGAAGTAGATAGTCGGCAAGCAAAAGGAACTTTTGCAACAATAATACTTAAAAGTCTTGATGAAATTCCTATATATCTTCCTCTTAATCAGATGGAGCAAATAGCGATTGCTACGATTCTGACCGATATGGATAAGGAGATTGCCGACCTTGAAGCCCAGCGAGACAAGTACCGCCTCTTAAAATCGGGCATGATGCAAAAGCTATTAACGGGACAAATAAGATTAAAGATAAAATAGACTTATGGACACAAACATCGGGGCAAAGGAGCGTGTAACGCAAAACAGGTTGATAGGGCTTTTTAAGAATGTATTAAAGTACACCTATCTCGGGAATTGGGAGACTCGTGAGGGTAACGCCAATATCGAAGAAACGTTGCTCACGGCATATCTCTCGCGGCGTGGCTATACCGACAAGGAGATACGGAGTGCCATCGCTAAATTCAAGCAGGCGGCAAACTCTCTTGGTGGGGGATTATATAACGCCAACAAGGAGGTGTATACCTTGTTGCGTTATGGCGTGAATGTACAGGCCGAGGTGACCGAAAAGAAAAAGATGGTGCACCTTATCGACTGGGCGAACCCGATGGAGAATGATTTCCAGATAGCCGAGGAAGTAACCATTCAAGGCGAAAGCGACCGCCGTCCCGATCTGGTCGTTTATGTCAATGGTATTGCTCTTGTCGTAATCGAGCTCAAGCGTAGTACGGTCTCTGCTCACGAGGGTATTCGCCAGAATATCCGTAACCAGCAGGACGGTTATATTCCTCGATTCTTCACGACCATACAGTTGCTTTTTGCGGGCAACGATACCGAGGGGCTGCACTATGGGGTAATCAAGACACCCGAGAAATTCTGGTTGCGCTGGAAAGAACCGTGTGGCGAGCCGTGCCAGCCATCGCATTTTACAGTGGGTGAGTATCCCAATGAGTTGGATCGTAGTGTGTTGCAGTTTTTTGAGCCCGCAAGGTTATTGGAATATATCCATGATTTTATCATCTTCGATGGAGGTGTAAAAAAGGCGGCACGTCCTAATCAATATTTTGCCGTCAAGGCAGCTCAACCCAGAATCTGCAAGAAGCAAAACGGTATTATATGGCATTCGCAGGGTTCGGGTAAATCGCTTACGATGATTTGGCTGGCCCGATGGATACGTGAAAACGTAAGTGATGCTCGTGTGGTGATTATTACAGACCGCGATGAGCTGGACAAACAAATAGAATCGGGCTTCAAAGATGCAGGGGAGCAGATTCAGCGAGCCAAGAGCGGTGGTAAGCTGATTGAGATGCTCAATGCTGCCGAACCTTGGTTGATTTGCACGTTGATTCACAAATTTGGCAATAAGAATGACGGCGATGCCATATCGGTAGGAAATAAGAAGGCAAGTAAGTCGCTCGACTTGTATCTTGAAGAGTTGGCAAAATCGCTCCCCGCTGATTTTCGAGCGAAGGGTAATATTTATGTCTTTATTGATGAATGTCATCGCACACAAGGAGGCATGCTCCACGAAGCCATGAAGCATATAATGGGCGACGATGTGATGCTGATAGGTTTCACGGGTACGCCTTTGCTCCATACGGATAAGAAAAAATCGATAGAGACCTTTGGTTCTTATATACATAGCTATAAGTTTAATGAGGCCGTGGAAGATGGGGTTATTCTTGACTTGCGTTATGAGGCCCGAAATGTAGAACAATACTTGGGCAAACGAGAGAAAATCGATGAGTGGTTTGACGCGAAGACTAGGGGCTTGAGTTCGGTCGCCCGGGCAGCTCTAAAAGAGCGTTGGGCAAAAATGGAGAAGCTGTTTAGCAGTAAGGAGCGTATCGACCGTATTGTTGCGGATATTTGCCAAGATATGAGTACCAAACGGGCTTTGGCAGGCGGCTATGGAAA
>ERZ780141.1239-NODE-1239-length-15399-cov-5.892596_pt1 | contig 15399 bp, 13 predicted proteins | sample MGYA00433080_ERZ780141 | MGnify/ENA primary metagenome ERZ780141 (study PRJEB29588, sample SAMEA2154047) | human gut metagenome | biome: human gut; feature: human-associated habitat; material: faeces | place: Denmark | collected 2008/2010 ... | reverse complement strand
CTAGAGCGCACCGCCAGCTGACTCGCTGCGCTCGCTAACAAGCGGATATTCAACGGCAAGCCTTGCTGTCTTGCCTTGACGAGCGGCTTCACCGCTCTTGCGGGTGTGTCACATTGTTGTTGGTTTGTTCGCACGCAGATTGCGCAGATTTTTTGATATGGTTGATGAGTATCATTTGCGTTTGGTGATGTGTGGAAAGAATCACTTGCGTGAAATTGATTACCAAAAATGTGCTGGCACCTTATAGGGCGGTGAAGCCGCTCGTCTGATAATAACCGCTTGCAAGGGAGCCGCTAGGCGAGTCTGCTGGCGGAAAACATACTATACCACTTGCGGCGAGCCGAAGGTTCGCGTGCTCGATGCTTGGGATATTTGCCAAACGCAGGACTATGGACGTGATATGGTTTTTGGCCTTTACTATTCGCGAAAAAATCGTTGCCAGTATGGTGGTTTTCAGCCTCTCCGAGGCTGGTTGGTGGTGGTATGCCTTACATCAAACAATTTTGCCTCGCTCCATATGTATAACCCAATTCGATCATTAGGGCTTGAATTGGGGTATAAAAAAGAGAATGTAACTGCGGTTACATTCTCTTTGTGGATGGTGCCCAGAACAGGACTCGAACCTGCACGTCTCTCAACACTCGCACCTGAAACGAGCGCGTCTACCATTCCGCCACCTGGGCTTTAGCGAATGCAAAATTAATAAATAATTTTTAAAATGAGCAATAATTCACGAAGTTTATTGCGCTACGGCGTTTAACCCCAAATCGGTCATTAGGCCGTAGATGTGAAAATTTTAATACTACTTGGTGTCTTTCGGCTTTTATAAGGCATCTTTTGCTTGTTTTTAACTCGCAATAGCTTGCTATTACTCATTAAAAAAGCAACCAAAATCTGCACTTCTAAAACTCCGAAATCCTACCAAGCCCTAATGCCCGAATTGGGTTAAAGGGCAAATAAAAAGGGATTGCAATGCTTGGCATGCAATCCCGTGTGCATTTATAGGGTGTTGTGGTTTAATGGCGTTTGCGGTGGAATAGGCGAAGCTTTTTCTTGGTTTCTTCTTCGCCGTAACCGTAGCCATAACCATATCCGTATCCATATCCATAACCGTAGCCGTAACCATAGCCGTAGGCGTAGCGTTTTGCGTCGGCCTTCACGTCGCCGAGCAGGATGGTCATGTTCTTTATCTTTTCGCTGTGATACATCTTCTCGAGGTCTTCGAGGTAGCGCTTGTCGATCTTGGCATCACGAATTACGTAGATAGTGAGGTCGGCATAGCGGTTGATAAGCGACGCGTCGGCAACAAGTGCATAAGGCACGGTGTCGAGGATGATATAGTCGTAGCGCTTCTTCATCGTCTCAAGCAATTCCTTCAGACGCTCGCCCATAATCAGGCTTGTAGGGTTTGGAGGAATCACACCCAGTGGGATGATGTCGAGGTTCTTGTTGTTTTCAGAGGTGTAAATCATCGTATCTACGTTTTCGAGGCGGCCAGAGAGATAAGAGCTGAGGCCGTGAGTGATATCGTGGATGCCAAAGTATTTAGAGAACGTACCTTTGCGCATGTCCATGTCGATGGCGAGCACACGTTTGCCATTGATAGCGCAAGTGAGCGCAAGGTTGGCGGCGTTGAAGCTCTTACCCTCGCCAGCCATAGTAGAGGTGAACTGAATGATGTAGCCCTCGCCAGCTTTTTTAGGGAGCACATAGTCGAGGTTGCCGCGGATAATGCGGAATGCCTCGGTGATGCGGTCGGTGCCCGTTTCGGTGACGATAAGTTCCTCGTCTTTTTGGTCTTTGCGTTTGCTTGGTATTTCGCCAAGGAGCGGTATGTCGCAGTTGTTCTCCACGTCGTAGCGGCTGTGGATGAGGGTGTCGAGCGAGTAGATCCAGAATATCAGGAATATCACCACAGCAGGGATTATAAATCCGATGATAAGGCCGAAGAATAGAATCTGTTGCTCCATAGGCGAGATGAGCCAACCGCTGGTGGCGCTTTCAAGCACCTTGGCGTTTGGTTCGGTGACAGCCACCTGCAGCGCATTCTCTTCACGCTTGTTGAGCAGATAGAGGTAGAGTTGCTCCTTGATTTTCTGTTGACGTGTGATGTCGGTGATTTCTTTTTCTTGTGTAGGCACTGTAGACATCATGCTGCTTGCCTTGATGCCTTGGCTGCGCACTTGCGATTGCTTGATGCGCAGGGTGCTGATGAATCCGTCGATAGAGCGGATGAGGTTGGCGCGAAGGGCGCGCATCTGCTTGTCGAGGTCGGCCATCACAGGGTTGTCCTTACCAGTAGTAGCCGAGAGTTTCTGATAGTTGAGGCAGAGCTGGTTGTATTGGTCAATCAATCCGTTGATGCCGATGTCAGAAATGCCCGAGTTGGAAGGTATAAGATCGTGAAGCTGTGAGCGGCTGATGAAGTCGCGCACATAGTTCACCAAAGAGATTTGCATATCCACGTTGGCGAGGTCGCTCTGCGAAGTGGAGCTTTGTTGTGTATAAGCTTCGGCAGCCGACTCAATGGTAGGGTATCTATTGATAATCTTCAGGTGCTCGATTTGAGAGTCGATGCCGCCAAGGTCTTTCGACAGCGCGCTGATGCGGTCTACGATAAACGACTCGGTGTTGCGAGCCACGCGGTTTTTGTCGTCGATGGTGTATTGGTTGTAAGCCGCGATAAGCGCATTGAGAGTGGTGGCGCTAAGGTCGGGGTTCTGTGTGATGAGTGTGAGGCGCAATACATTGGCGTCTTTTTGGTCCTTCACGATATTGAGTCCGCCAATCAGTTGCGAAGCGGTGCTGTGCACGGTAGATACAGTGGCAAACAGTTCGTTATCGTCGTAGTCGTCGCTAAAGTTCGGTCCCTTGGTGATGGCAATAGGGCCGAAGTCGGTATTCACCTTGCTGCCGAAGCTTGCGCGCTTCCAGCGGCCGTCTTTGCCGCCAGCGATGCGGAAATCGATTTCCTTATCGTTGTGGGTGCGGAAGTGGATGGTGAATGGCGTGGTGACCTCTTTGAGCGGAGTGAATATCACAGGCGTGGTGTAATAGATGTTCACATCGCGCAGATACATTCGGCAGAAGTAATTCACATTGAGGTTGAGCTTGCTCACCACCTCGTCCATGATGGTTGATGATTTCAGCACATATATCTCATTGGTCAATGAGCGGCGATTGCGCGACGAAGAGAGGTCTTTTAGTACCTGTGCTTCGCCCGAAGCCTCGTCGACGTTGGTCTTGATGAGGATTAATGCCGAAGCCGAATACTGCTGAGGGCGTGATTTACCGTAGAGATAGGCAAGGCAACCCACGATGAGTACCGAAAGCACAAACCAATACCAGTTGTGAAGGCATGCGGTGAAGTAACTTCTGATTGATATAGCACTGCGACTATCTTTTTTCGCTCTCGATTTTTTTTCTTCTGAACGTTCTACCATAGTATGGTGATATGATTTTTTGAAAAATTATCAAATAGTATTTCTTGGCGGAAAAACTGTTTGTGTAAAGTAAAATTTATGTGTCTCCATAATGCACAGAGGCTATCAATGCGGCTGTTGCTGAAGTGATAGTAGCTATGCGTTGTACTGTCTACAAAGTTAAGAAAAATATTTGCTTATGTGAGAGTTTTTTCGATGTTTTTCTTCGATTAACGGACACTATTTTCTGTGAATACGGTGCCGCCGATATCCTTTCCTGCGGCTTGGCTCAGGTGTGCCAGAAATTCCGATTTGCGTTTGGGCGAAACCAGCACAGTCTGCTTGCCGAATCTCAATTCTATTCTGTCGAGCGACGCAGCCGGGGCAGAGAGGATGCTGCGACTGGCGCGCACCGATGTGATTTTGCGTAAGTCATATCGCTCTTTGCCCAATCCGCAGCAGTTCACCTCAAGCCAATTGTCGGTGATTTGGTATTTTATTCCAAACAATACGCAGGTCTCTAACGCAATTATGGCTGCGAAGATTGCCGCTATCGCCAGATTTGCACCGTCAGTCAGACAGGGCAACATTGATAATGCAGTGACACCATATACCACTGCCACCAACCATAAATCAACTTTTGAACGATAGACCATTTAGATAATTCTCGTTTTATGATACATCAATTTATGCAAAGATAATGAAAATCACAGATGTGTAGGCTATTGATTAATAGCGGAAAAATGCGTAACTTAGCAAAATATTTGTAGAGAAGCGCGGCTTGCGCTGCAGCGAAGCGGTATTTCCTGTGAGCGTCTGCGCAATATAATATTTTGAATATTAATGGCTAATGAAAAATTGATACGCGTTGGCATCACCCAAGGGGATACCAACGGCATAGGTTATGAGGTGATATTGAAGGCCCTTCAGAACCCACAAATGACAGAAATGTTTACGCCTGTTGTGTATGGCTCGGCAAAAACAGCGAGTTATCATAGAAAAGCACTTGATTTACAGCCAGTGGCGATGAACGTGGTGCGAAACAGCAGCGACATTAAGGACGGAGTGAACAATCTCGTGGAAGTGTCGAACGACGAAGTGAAAGTGGAGCTCGGAGTGAGCAGTGAGGCTGCCGGTGAAGCGGCATTTCAAGCGCTTGAAAGAGCGGTGACCGACCTCAAGCAAGGTTTTATAGATGTGCTTGTGACAGCGCCAATCAACAAAAAGAGCATCCAAAGCGATCATTTCACATTCCCCGGACACACAGAATATCTTGAAGCAAGCATAGGCGACGGCGATAAGGCCCTGATGGTGCTGTTCTGCGAAAACATACGCGTGGCATTGGTCACTACCCATGTGCCTGTGACAAACATTGCTGAACATATCACCAAGGAAGCTGTGCTTGAAAAGTTGTATGCATTCAATCAATCGTTGAAATATGATTTCGGCATCGTTCGCCCACGCATTGCGGTGCTTGCCTTGAATCCTCATGCTGGCGACGGCGGTCTGCTCGGCAAGGAAGAGCAAGAGGTGATAATCCCAGCAATCAACGAGGCTGTGGAAAACAAGGTGGTGGCATTTGGCCCATATGCAGCCGACGGATTTTTCGGCAACGAGCAATATCGTCACTTCGATGGCGTGCTGGCTATGTATCACGACCAAGGTTTGGCTCCATTTAAGACCATCGCTATGGAAAACGGCGTGAACTTCACAGCCGGACTGCAATATGTGCGCACCAGCCCTGACCACGGTACTGGTTACGACATCGCCGGCAAGAACGAAGCTAATGAGCAAAGCATGCGTCAAGCCATCTACGCTGCGATTGACATCTACCGCAACCGTTGCAACTACGATGAGGCTACGCAAAATCCTTTGCGACGTCTGTATTTCGACAAGAGCGGCGACAAGGAAGTTCTCGACCTCACCAAGGTGGAGGAAGAGTAATTTAAACACGAGATTATTTAACCCCGACTTTAACCAATAAAAAATTCCGAAACTATGAATTATGCGATTATTGCTGCTGGCGAAGGTAGCCGTTTGGCGCAAGAAGGCGTAAAGAAACCAAAACCATTGGTGGAACTATGTGGTGAGCCAATGATTGGTCGCCTGATAAACATATTTGTGCGCTGCAACGCAGAGAGCGTGAGTGTGATTGTGAACGAGGAAATGACAGAGGTGCAGAATTATCTGCAAGAGCTCAAAGCCACATTGCCTGTTCCGCTTAACATCGTTGTGAAATCCACTCCAAGTTCGATGCACAGCTTTTATGAGTTAACACGCGTGATGAAGCCAGGCAAATTCTGCTTGACTACCGTGGATACGATATTCAAAGAGCCTGATTTTGCTAAATATGTGGCAGCTTTTGAGGCCGACAGCGAGCACGATGGCATGATGGCGGTGACTCCGTTTATCGAAGACGAAAAGCCATTGTATGTCGACGTTGACGAGAATATGGAAGTACGCACTTTCCGCGACGAGGCTTACGAGGGCGCAAAATATATCTCTGGAGGCGTGTATTCGCTCACCGATGCGTCGTGGGCAGTGCTGAAAAACTGCATCGACACAGGTGTGTCGCGTATGCGCAATTTCCAACGTGCCTTGGTGGCAAACGGCTTGAAGCTGAAAGCCTACTCAATAGATAAGATTATTGATGTGGACCATGCTGGAGATATTGAGGTGGCTGAAAAGTTTATCAGCGAACCATAAGCGAGAACTGAGAATAAGAATCGTATAGCAATAATAAAAAGTGTATATTTTTTGAACTATGGCTGAAATAACAATAGCAGGTATTATGCGTGCTGGGGCGTATTCGCCTAACCATATTGGCAACGATACTGCAATCTTCAATGCTGCTGCCGACCAATTGCGTAAGCGCGGATGCATAGTGAATGTGTATAGCGAAGACCAATTCAACAGTGATGGCGTGGAAGAGCGTGTGATAATAAACATGTGCCGCGAGCAGGCGTCGATCGCCCGTTTGCAGCGTTATGAAGATGAGGGTCGACTGGTGATAAACTCAGGCTACGGCATTGAGAATTGCACCCGTGAGCGCATGACTCGCATCTTGATTGGCAACGATATTCCATATCCAGAGAGTCTGATAGTGAATACCGACGAGGCCGTGAAGGGCTTGATGAAAAAATATGGTTTCCAAAGCTGCTGGATTAAGCGTGGCGATTTTCATGCTATGCACAAAGAGGACGTGAGCTATGTGCGTCACCCAGAGGAAGCTCAAGAGGTGCTTCAAGAATATTTCTATCGCGGCATTAAGCGCGCGGTGATTAACAAGCACTTGCCTGGCGACCTTATCAAATTTTATGGCGTGAAGGATCAATCATTCTTCCATTGGTTCTACCCATATGATGAGGGTCATAGCAAGTATGGAGCAGAGGCTATCAATGGCAAGTCGAAGGGATTTCATTTCGACATCGAGAAGATGAAGGAAATCTGCCAACGCGCTGCCGAAGAACTCAATGTGGTGGTATATGGTGGCGATTGCATCGTAGACAAGGATGGCTATATGCGCATTATTGACTTCAACGACTGGCCAAGCTTTGCGCCATGCCGCAACGAAGCCGCTCCATTCATCGCCAAAGCCATTATCGCTGCTGTGAAGAAGCACATCGAGGAAAATCCTTGATTTTGTGTCGTATAAGCACATCGCAGAGATGTGTAATGGGCTCATTGTCGCTGTTTGTAGCAAGTGATATGAGACAAATTATTAAGAAAAAAGAAAAAATACATGCGAAGTTTTAAAGAATTTAAGGAGGCTTATAAAGGCTCTCTGAAATCAATGGATACAGAGGAGACTATCGACCTATTGTTTTACCGTCCGATAGGATTTTTCTGGGCGTTGTTGGCTGCTAAACTGGGCATTACACCAAATGTGATAACTATCGCCTCGATATTCCTCGGTGTGGCTGGCGGTCTGCTGTTTTACCCATACGAGACCAATCAGATGTGGCTCAACTTTGTGGGTATGCTTTTGCTCGTGTGGGCAAACTCGTTTGACAGCGCCGATGGCCAATTGGCTCGTATGACCAAGCAATATTCACGCTTGGGCAGAATCCTCGATGGTATGAGCGGTGACTTCTGGTTTATAGCCATATATTTCACACTCGTGTTCCGCGTGATAGATTCGAGCGCTTTCTTTATGGAAAATCAATGGGCTATTTGGGCGCTTGCCATCACTGCCGGATTGAGCCATACCAAACAAGCTGCTTCGGCCGACTATTATCGCCAGTTCCACTTGTTCTTCCTTAAGGGCGAGGAGGGTAGCGAACTCGATAGCACTGAGCAACTCGACCGCGACAACGCTGGCCTCACTTGGAAGTCTCCAATGAAGAAACTCGTGGCAATGACCTATCGCAACTACACTGCACAGCAAGAGGCTTGCACACCAAATATGCAACGTCTGCGCAAGGCATTGAAGGAGCGCTATGGCACAGCTGCAGCGATTCCACAATCGTTCCGCGACGCATTCCGCGCTAAGAGCAAGCCGCTGATGAAGTACACCAATATGCTTTCGTTCAACACTCGCGTGATAGCATTGTTCGTGTCTATCATCGTGCGTATGCCATGGCTCTATTTCGCGTTTGAATTGGTAGTGCTCAATGCTATGCTCGTGTATATGATCTGCAAGCACGAACGCTTCTGCAAGAAATTTACCGAAGAGCTTAAGGCTGGTGAATATCAAGCATAAAAACAGGAAACACTATGATAAAAGGTATTATATTTGACTACGGTGGCACTATCGATAGCCGAGGTGTGCATTGGAGCGAGATTATTTGGGATGGCTACCAAGAGGCTGGCGTGCCAGTATCGAAGGAGCAATTCCGTGACAGTTATGTGATGGCAGAGCGCGAACTTGCCAAAGTGCGCCACATCTTGCCACACCACAATTTTTACGACTTGTTGCTCATAAAGATGCGCATCGAACTTGGCGACCTTGTGGCTCGAGGTATTCTTGCCGCTGATTTCGCTATTGAGGCTAATGCCGAGAAGATAGCACGCTATTGCTATGAGGCTGCAAAGGGTAGCATCGAGGAAGCGCGTCCAACGCTTGAGGCTCTGCATGCTCGTTATCCAATGGTGCTTGTGAGCAATTTCTATGGCAACGTGGAGAGCGTGCTCACCGACTTTGATGTGCGCCGCTACTTCGGCACAATCGTGGAGAGTGCTGTGGTGGGCGTTCGCAAACCCGACCCAAAGATATTCGCGCTTGGCGTTGAGGCTTTGGGCTTGAAGCCAGAAGAGGTGCTTGTGGTGGGCGACAGCTATCGCAAGGATATTGTGCCAGCCGAATCGCTTGGCTGCAAGGTGCAATGGCTAAAAGGTAAGGGCTGGACTGCCGACGAAGATGCACAGATGCACCCATGCATCATTAGCCGTCTGAGCGACATCCTCACCGACGGAATACTCGATTAGAGATATTTATAAAATCAACCGCAGCGTGTGCATAAGCTACAGCGCTGCGGTTGATTGTTTTTATCCCAATCTGGCATTAGAGCTTAGGGAAATTTTTCATATTTACGTTCTAACGACCGAATTGGATTTATGTTAGAGCGTTACTTCTTGTTTTTGCCGGCGAGCATGCCGCAAGCGGCGAAGATGTCCTCGCCACGGCTGCGACGAATGGTGCAAATTATGCCACGCGAATTGAGATAGTCGCGGAAGCGAACCATACGCTCCTCGTCAGAGGTCTTGAGGTTGACGCCCGGAATGGCGTGGAAGCGGATGAGATTGACGCGAATCGGTTGGCGATCGATGAGTTGCTCAAGCGCTTGTGCATGTTCCATATCGTCGTTGAGGCCGTTGAACATGATGTATTCGAGCGACAGACGGCGTTGGTGAGCGAAATCGTAATTGCTAAGCATGCGCATCACCTTATTGATAGGATAGGCGTTTTCTACTGGCATAAGACTTGCGCGCTCGGCATGATATGGCGAGTGTACGCTTATGGCGATATGCACGTTGGTTTGCTCCACGAGTTGGGTGAGCTCTCTGATTTTACCGATTGACGACACTGTGATGCGTTTCGGGCTCCAAGCCAATCCCCAAGGAGCAGTCATCACCTCGATGGCTTGCATCACCTCTTGCAGGTTGTCCATCGGTTCGCCCATGCCCATAAACACCACGTTGGTGAGCGATTCGCTTTCGGGCACGCTCAGCACTTGGTTGATGATCTGATTGGCGGTGAGATTGCCGTGATATCCTTGCTTGCCAGTCATGCAGAAGTGGCAATTCATGCGGCAACCCTTTTGACTGGAGATGCACAGGGTGGCGCGGTCGTCATCGGGGATATATACGCTCTCCACTGCTTGGCCGTCGCCAACGCCGAAAAGATATTTTGCGGTGCCGTCTACGCTACGTTGCTCCTTGATAGGGGCTTTCAAGCCAAGCGAATAGGCGTCTTGCAGACGTGCGCGGTTGGCTTTAGAGATATTGTTCATCTCATCGAACGATTTGGCACGATGCACATATATCCATTCAGCCAATTGCTTGGCGGTGAATCGAGGCATGCCGAGTTGCGCAACCACTTGCTGGAGTTGGCTGAGCGACATTCCCACGAGGGGAGTTTTATTTGTAGTTGTGATAGATTCTTCCATAGTAGCACAAAAATAATCATTTTATGTGAAATAATCCCACCGTTTAGTCAATAAATATGTGAATACGGGCCGTGGAGATGTGAGAGAAAACCTGCGATGTAAAGAGCCGAGCCGAGAGTGCAGATTTGTGATAATTGACGAAAAATGAGTATTTTTGCAGTTTGAAACAATAAAGAATATATGGAGAAGGACAGATTGATATTTATAAGCAACGACGATGGATATTTTGCTAAGGGATTGAGGAAACTCATTGAGGTGGCTTGCCAATACGGTTATGTGTATGCCGTGGCGCCTGCCGAGCATCAGAGTGGAAAATCGTCGAGCATCACCATAGACCAGCCACTGCGTGCCTACACGGTGGAGAAAACCGACCGTTACACGCTTATTAAGGTGAACGGCACGCCAACAGATTGCGCAAAATTGTCGTTTAACTGCTTGCTGCCTCGTCGCCCCGACATTGTGCTGTCGGGCATCAACCATGGCTACAATGCAGGCAATAGCGTGATATATTCGGGCACCATGGGTGTGGTGTTTGAGGGATTGTTTCAAGACATACCGTCGGTGGGTTTCTCTTATAGCGAATTTAGTGAAGATGCCGATTTCAGTGCCTGTGTGCCAGTGATGAAGAGCGTGATAGAATATGTGCTTGCCAACGGATTGCCTCATGGTGTGGGCTTAAACGTAAACATACCTAAAGTGGAAGGTGGCGTGAAGGGCTTGAAGATAACAAGCGCAGCCAGCGGACGCTGGGTGGAAGAGTTTGAAAAGCGTGTCGATCCATTTGGTAGAGATTATTATTGGATTACCGGACGTTTTGAAAACACCGATGCCGATAATCCTAATGCCGACCTATATCAGTTGCAACGAGGCTTTGCAAGCATCACGCCTTGTGCTGCCGAGCAGACCCATCAGCCCACCATCCAGTTGCTACGCGAAAAGATGCGGGCTGGAAAGTTGATTTTAAAGTGAATTTGAGCGTCTTCAGTGGCTTTAAGGATTCAAACCGAGCAAGATAGACCAACTTTGAGGTGTAATTAACACGGCAATGCTTGTAATTATCTCCCTCATTTGCACTATCTTTGCAAAATAATTACAAAAATAAGATTTAGATATACCAAAATAAAAAATGGAGAGAAGAGTAAGAGTTAGATTTGCACCATCGCCAACAGGCGCGTTGCACATTGGCGGTGTGCGCACTGCATTATACAACTATTTGTTTGCTCGCCAAAATGGCGGCGATATGATTTTGCGTATCGAGGATACCGATTCTACACGTTTTGTGCCTGGTGCTGAGGATTATATCAATGAAGCATTGGCATGGCTTGGCATCGGCATCGATGAGGGCGTGCGCGAAGGTGGCAACTACGGACCATATAAGCAAAGCGAACGCCGCGAAATCTATCGCAAGCACGTAGACCAATTGCTCGAGTCGGGCAATGCCTACATAGCATTCGATACGCCAGAGGAATTGAACGCTAAGCGTGCCGAGGTGGCAAACTTCCAATATGATGCTTCTACTCGTGGCTCTATGCGCAACTCACTATCGTTGCCTGCCGATGAGGTAAAAGCTTTGATCGACGCTGGCACTCCTTACGTGGTGCGCTTTAAAATTGAACCAAACCGCGATGTAGTGGTTGACGACCTTATCCGCGGCAAGGTGACTATCAATTCTTCGATTCTTGACGATAAGGTGCTTTATAAGAGTGCCGACCAATTGCCTACCTACCACTTGGCTAATATCGTAGACGACCACTTGATGGAAGTGAGCCATGTGATACGCGGTGAGGAATGGTTGCCAAGTGCACCATTGCACGTGCTTCTTTATGAGGCATTTGGCTGGGCCGATACTATGCCTCAATTCGTACACTTGCCATTGTTGCTCAAACCTACAGGTAAGGGCAAGTTGAGCAAGCGCGACGGTAAGAAACTTGGTTTCCCTGTGTTCCCACTTGAGTGGCACGATAAGGGTGAAGAAGGCGAGGAAGTATGGGACGGTTTCCGTGAAACTGGTTTCCTTCCTGAAGCACTTGTCAATTTCGTGGCATTGCTCGGCTGGAATCCTGGTGACGACCGCGAAATCCTTTCGATGGACGACTTAATCAAGGACTTCTCGTTTGCTCACTGCTCGAAGAGCGGCGCACGCTTCGACTTCGACAAGGCAAAATGGTTTAACCACGAATACCTTATCAATAAGCCAGATGCAGAATTGGCTGAGATGTTTAAGCCAGTGCTGAAAGAACACGGCATTGACGTGGCATCATATAGCAATGACTTCCTTGCTCACGTGGTGAGCCTTGTGAAGGGCCGTATCACTTTCGTTAAGGACCTTTGGGATCAAGCACGCTTCTTCTTTGTGGCTCCTGATGCTTATGCCGAGAAGGACGTTAAGAAGCGTTGGAAGGAAGATACTCCACAAATAATGAAGGAACTCATTGAGGTGCTTCGTGGCATTGATGATTTCTCTTCAAAGCCATCTGAAGACATCGTGCTCGGTTGGATTACTGATCACGGCTATCACATGGGCAACGTGATGAATGCGTTCCGCCTTGTGGTGGTGGGTGAATGCAAGGGTCCACACATGTTTGATATCACCGAACTTCTTGGTAAAGAAGAAACTATAGCTCGCATCGAAAAGGGTCTGGAAAGAATCTCGACTGCAAATGCGTAAGTTTTCGCTAATATTATTGGCATTTTGTTTTGCCCTTGCCAGCGGCATGGCTCAGCAACTCACGTGGAGCGTGGATTTCTCAAGCGTGCTCGACAACCGCGAGGGCGACTCATCAAACGACCAGACTATATTCTTCACACGCTTGGCGCCTGAGATTGGCGTGGTTTTGCCTGGCGGCGAGCATCGTATAAGCGGCGGCGTGGTGTGGAATCAGCCTGTGGGCAACGGTTGGCACGACTATAAGTTGTGCCCAACGTTGTATTACCGTTACAGCAAAGACGCTTGGCGTGTGAACTTCGGTATGTTCTCGCGCAACTATCTGATGGAGCAAGCACCAAAATACTTGTGGAGCGACTCTATTGCCTATCAGCAGCCCAATGTGCGTGGCGTGCTGATGCAATATGTGAAGCCACGCGGCTATGTGGAGTTGATGCTTGATTGGCGACAGTTGCAGAGCGAGACACAGCGTGAGGCGTTTAACGCGTGCCTTAACACCCGATATGCCTTTGGCGAACGTGGCGTGCTGCAGATAGGCGAACGCTTGCAATACAACCACTTGGCTAAGCAGAAGAATGCTCCTGAAGACCAGGGCGTGAACGATGATTTTATGTTCAACCCATGGGTGGGCTTGGATTTGAGCAAAGCCACTTCGCTTGATAGCCTTAGCCTAAGGGCTGGAGCGGTGGTGTCGATGCAGCGATGCCGCGCCGACGGCGAAGGTTGGCGCAATGCTGCTGGTGTGCTTGTTGAGGCAGGTGCGCAGTGGCGCTGGCTTGGCGTGAGAGAGACGTTTTATGCAGGTGGCAATCTGATGCCGCTGTATATTAAATATGGCGCGGAATTAAATATGGGATCTCCATATTATCAGGCAAAGACATATAGTCGCACCGATGTGTATGCACATATCGTGAGCAACCGTTATGTGGATTTTGAGGCTGCCGTCAATGTGCATGTCACTAAAGACATCGTTGCGTTGTGGCAACAGTTGTCGTTGAGGGTATATATCGACCAAAGCCTGTTTAAATCGGGCGAGAAAGCCGCAAAGTGCCATAAATTGTGTAATATGTATTAATGTTGCAATGAACTTTATCTATAATTTGGCCATATCTGCCTATAGCCTTGGAGCAAAAATTGCTTCGAAGAACAATGAGAAGATAGGTAAGATGATAGCGGGGCAGGCGCGTACGTTTGCCGTGCTCAAGGAGCATTGTGCCGAGATGGCTGGCTGCATCTGGATTCATTCCGCCTCGTTGGGCGAGTTTGAACAGGGCCGTCCGCTCATTGAGCGCATTCGCCATGAGCAACCCGATGCCAAGATTTTGCTCACCTTCTTTTCTCCATCGGGCTATGAGGTGCGCAAAGGCTATAAGGGTGCCGACTTGGTGTGCTATTTGCCATTTGATACGCCTCACAATGTGAGCCGATTTCTTGATTTGGCGAAGCCTCGTATGGCTGTGTTTGTAAAATATGAATTTTGGGGCAACTACTTGCATCAACTCAAGAAGCGAGGTGTGCCCACATATATAATATCATCGATTTTCCGTAGAGGACAGAGTTTCTTCAGACCATGGGGCGGCATATTTCGTGGCATGTTGCGCTGTTTCACACACATCTTCGTTCAAGACGAAAACTCACGTGCTTTGCTTGCTGGCATAGGTGTGAACAATGTCACTGTGGCTGGCGATACCCGTTTTGACCGCGTGACCGACATATTGGCATCGAATAAGCATTTCGAAGTCTTAGACAGTTTTGTGGCTGGCGACAACCGCCCGATGCTGATGATGGGCAGCTCGTGGCAGCCCGATGAGGATATCGTGATACCATACTTCAACGAGCATCCTGAGATGAAGTTGGTGATTGCTCCGCACGAGTTCGACGAGGCTCGTTTGGCTGAGATGATGAGCAAAATCAAGCGTCCTGTGGTGCGATATACGCAGATAGCCGAAGCCGCAGAGGCTGCGAAATATGATTGCTTGATAATAGACTGCTTCGGTATCCTTTCGTCGTGCTACGCCTATGCACAGGCTGCCTATATCGGCGGCGGATTTGGCGTGGGTATTCACAACCTTAATGAGGCTGCGGTGTATGGCATTCCGGTGATATTCGGACCGAATTACCACAAGTTTAAGGAAGCCATCGATTTGATAGCCTGCAAGGGCGGATTCACGATAAACAGCGCGGCTGACTTTAACGATGTGTTTGGCCGAATGCTTGGCGATGCCGATTATTTGAGCCATAGCGGAAAGTGTGCAGGCGACTATATAAAGAGCAAACTTGGCGCTACGCAGACCATTTATAAGAGGATTTTCGTTTAATCAGGCTCCGAAAAGTATATAAGGAAAATGACGAGGCCCGCACTGTGCGAGCCTCGTCGTTTGTATATACCATCCGCAGGAAGGCTTTACAGAACAGCATTTGTTGATTTTGCGATTTATACTTGGGTACTTTTGCAAGTTTTGTTGATTTTGCGATTTATACTTGGGTACTTTTGCAAGTTTTGTTGATTTTACGATTTATACTTGGGTACTTTTGCAAGTTTTTCTTGGTGAATCTATTGTTGGCGCTGTTGGACTTTTGCGCTTATAACTATGTGCAGTATTAGGCTTTCATCCGGTTTTTCCCGGTTGTCTTTGGGCGTTTCTAACCAGGGACATTCAGTAAATGTCCCCAAAAATAAGATGGCATATGAAGTGATTATGGT
>ERZ780141.1227-NODE-1227-length-15586-cov-11.799047_pt1 | contig 15586 bp, 16 predicted proteins | sample MGYA00433080_ERZ780141 | MGnify/ENA primary metagenome ERZ780141 (study PRJEB29588, sample SAMEA2154047) | human gut metagenome | biome: human gut; feature: human-associated habitat; material: faeces | place: Denmark | collected 2008/2010 ... | reverse complement strand
GGCGACCATGCCTCCAGAGGCCCCACCCCCGCCCGGGGCTTCTCTGCCACATGGTCTTTACTGATGGTCTTTTCCATGTTATGTGACTCCCCGTGAGCATTAAAACGTTTTCCATGCACGTCGTGGTGAAAATTCATCCTGTCGTGCGTAAATCTGGCGTTTTTACGCACGAGAAGGTCCTCCGGGGCCAGTCGCACCAAAACGCCATCACTCACCGGCAGGCCTTTGGAATTGTCCCTATTTCAAAATCTGCTCAGCGTGATTTTTGGTATTGACTTTTTCAATGATTTCTACAAGCTCTCCTTTCTCATTGAAAATAAATGTCTTACGCAATATGCCCTCATAGGTCTTCCCGTAAAGCTTCTTCTCGCCCCATGCGCCGAAAGCCTTGATGACGGTTGCGTCCGGATCGGAAAGCAACGGGAACGGCAATGCGTATTTGTCGCTGAAATTCTTCTGTGCCTTCACACTGTCCTTGCTGATTCCGATGACATTATATCCGAGTGCCAAAAATCTCTCATAATTATCCCTCAGGCTGCACGCCTCCGCAGTACAACCAGGTGTATTGGCCTTCGGATAGAAATATACCACAGTCTTTTTGCCGATAAGGTCGGCAGATGAAACAATGTTTCCATTCTGATCCTGCGCTGCAAATTCAGGAATGACATTACCAATCTCAAGCATATCTATTTTGGTTTTAGATCCTTCTGCAAAGATAATTATTTTCTCCCGCATACTGGACAAACTCACGCCGAAGCTCAATAAAATACTCAAACGTTAAGATTTATAGGGCGACGGACGGAATTATTCCGGGATTTTGTGTAAGTTTGCGGAATATTATGGAAAACCTATGGTTCTGCTTATAATTTACATGCTGGGGACGCTGGGCGTTTCGTTCCTTTGCTCGCTTCTGGAATCGGTGTTGATGTCTACGCCGATATCTTTCGTGACGATGAAAAAAGAACAGGGATACAAGCCGGCCGATAAATTCTACAAGTTCAAATCGGATCCGGACAGGCCTCTGGCTGCAATTCTTTCATTGAATACGATTGCCAATACATTGGGTGCGGCGGCTATTGGCCGTCAGGCTACGATATTGTTCGGAAGCGCATGGTTCGGAATCATTTCGGCGGCTACCACATTGCTCGTGCTGGTGTTCTCGGAGATTGTGCCGAAAACCATCGGAACTTCATGTTGGAAGAGCCTGATGGGATTCGTGACATCGGTGATTTCTTTCCTGACCGTGCTGATGTGGCCGCTTGTCATTATCGTTCAATTGATTACACGTCTGTTGAGCAGAGATGACGATGAGGCGACCGTGAGTAGGGACGAGGTGACCGCCATGGCGAACATCGGACTGGAGGAAGGCGTGATCGACTCCGACGAGAACAAGGTCATCCAGAACATAATGAAGCTGGACAATGTGAAGGCGTGCGATGTGATGACTCCGAGGATTGTCGCAATGACTGCCCAGGAGAACATGACACTGAAGAATTTCTACAAGAATGACACGTATCTGCATTTCTCCAGAATCCCGGTCTATGCCGATTCGCCGGAATACATTACAGGATATATATTGTTGAGCGATGCCTTGGAAGGTCTGGCGGATGACGAGTTCGACAAGAGACTGGTGGAACTCAAACGTCCTATTTCATTCTTCAAGGAAGAGGATTCATGCGGATTCATCTGGGAGGAGCTGCTCAAGAAGCATGAGCAGATGGCCCTTATAATAGATGAATACGGCTGTTTCCAGGGAATCATCACCCTCGAAGATATCATTGAGACTATACTTGGTCTGGAAATCATTGACGAGAATGACCAGGCGACGGACATGCAGCAGTTCGCCCGCGAACGCTGGGAACGCCGGCAGAAACGCTTCCGCACGATCGTCCTTCCTAAGGAAGACCCGAAGGAGGACCCGAAAGAAGATCCGAAAGACGACCATTGAAATACAAACTTCATCGATATTTTGTGGTTTGGAAAATTATTGCTACCTTTGCGACCCCTATAATGTGTAGGGATCGCAAATTTTATTATTAACCAATTAAAGATCAAGACAGTGGACACACAAAGCTACAAATCAGTTTTCCTTAACAAGGCAACTGTAAACAAAGAGTGGGTCGTCATTGATGCTACCGATCTGGCACTTGGCCGTCTTGCGGCCCGCGTTGCTCTTGTCCTCCGTGGCAAGACCAAAGCCGGCTTCACACCTAACGTTGATTGCGGTGACAATGTCATCGTCATCAATGCTGAGAAGGTGGCTCTCAAAGGCAAGAAGATGACCAACAAGGTATACACACGTTACACCGGATATCCGGGTGGACAGCGTACTACCACAGCCAAGGAGATTCTTCGCACAAGACCTACCGAACTGGTCAGGAAGGCTGTCAAAGGCATGCTTCCTAAGACTCGTCTTGGTGACAAGCTCATCAACAACCTGTTCATCTATGCAGGTCCTGAGCATCCGCACCAGGCGCAGCAACCAAAAGAAATTAAGTTGAACGAAATTTAAACAGAGCAAATGGAAAAAACAGTAAACGCCCTTGGAAGACGTAAATCAGCTGTGGCTCGTGTTTATGTCGCTGCTGGTACAGGTAATGTGACTATCAATGGAAAGGAACTCCAGGTATATTTCCCTGACGAGTCTCTCCAGTACATTGTTAATCAGCCATTCGAAGTAACCGGTACGACAGGTCAGTTTGACATCAAGGCCAACCTCGTGGGAGGTGGAATCAAAGGTCAGGCAGAAGCATTGAGACTCGGTATCGCCCGCGCACTTTGCGAAGTAGATAAAGAGGCTTATCGTTCTGCTCTCAAGACCGCTGGTTTCCTTACCCGTGACGCAAGAGAAGTCGAGAGGAAGAAACCTGGTCAGCCTGGTGCACGTCGCCGCTTCCAGTTCAGTAAGCGTTAATCTTACGGACACATTGATTTACATGCACAGTCAGGTTTACAAATCTTCGGACCTGGTGCAGGATGCGAATTCTGCTAAAGCTGCTTGAAGATTGCCGTGACTGCGGAAAATCCCGGAGACCGGTCGGGGACGGCCGCTGCTTCAGGATTGATGAAAAGAGCCCGACAAGCTATGGCTACAGCTTGAAGGGAAAGTGTAACAAAGAAACATCACTAGAAAAAATGCCAAGAACAAATTTCCAAGAATTACTCGAAGCAGGTGCACATTTCGGACATCTTGCCAGGAAATGGAATCCTAAAATGGCTCCTTATATCTTCATTGAAAGGAACGGGATTCACATTATCGACCTGCACAAGAGTATCGTCAAGATTGACGAGGCTGCAGAAGTAATGAAAGAACTTGCACGCTCAGGCCGCAAGATTCTCTTCGTTGCAACCAAGAAGCAGGCTAAAGAAATCATCGCAGAGAAAGCCGCTTCAGTCAACATGCCTTATGTATCAGAAAGATGGCCAGGTGGAATGCTTACTAACTTCCCTACCATCCGTAAGGCAATCAAAAAGATGAATACCATCGACAAGATGAAGGAAGATGGTACTTATGAGAAGCTCGCCAAGAGAGAGCGTCTTCAGATTGACCGCCAGAGGGCTAAACTTGAGAAGAACCTCGGTTCCATCAAGGATATGAGCCGTCTCCCGTCAGCACTTTTCGTAGTGGACATACAGAAGGAGGCAAATGCCGTTAAAGAGGCTAACCGTCTGAATATTCCGGTAATCGCTATGGTTGATACATGTTGCGATCCTACCCTTATTGATTATGTGATTCCGGCTAATGATGATGCCGCAAAGTCAATTGAGTACATCACCAATGCTCTTTGCGTTGCCATCCAGGAGGGATTGGACGAAAGGAAGCTCGAGAAGGAGAAAGAGGCAGCTAACGAGGCAGCTGAGAAACCAGCTACCAAGAAGCTCCGTCCTCGTAAAGGCGCAAAAGACGCTGAGGAGGCTGTAGAGGCCGCTCCAGTAGAGGCTGCTGAAGCACCAGCTGCAGCAGAAGAAGTTAAAGCAGAATAATTTAAACTCATTTTACTATGCAGATTACAGCAGCTGACGTAATGAAATTACGTAAGATGACCAGTGCCGGTATGATGGATTGCAAAAAGGCTCTTGCAGAGGCTGAAGGCGATTTCGAGAAGGCAGTAGAGATCATCCGTGAAAAAGGTAAGCTCGTGGCAGCCAAGAGAGCTGACCGTGAGACTACCGAGGGCGCTGTCCTCGTCCGTATCAACGGTAACAAGGCTATCATCATGTGCCTTGGTTGCGAGACAGACTTCGTATCAGCTACTCCAGACTTCAAGAATCTCGCCAACTCTATCGCAGATGCTGCCATCGCAGCTTTCCCTGCTGACATCGAGGCTCTTAAAGCTGTGAAGTTGAACGATGGCTACACTGTAGAAGAGGAGATTTCTGCTCAGACTGGTAAGACCGGTGAGAAGCACGTTCTCGCTTTCTACGCTGCTATCGAGGCTCCGTATGTCGCCGAGTACGTTCACAACAACTCCAAGTTGGGCGCTATCGTTGCCTTCAACAAAGAGGTTCCTACCGAAATCGGCCGCAACGTGGCAATGCAGGTTACTTCAATGCACCCTGTATCTGTTTCTGAGGCTGATTGCCCTAAGGAGACAGTCGAGAAGGAGCTTGCTATGTACAAGCAGCAGATCGCCGAGGATCCGAAGATGGCAGGCAAGCCTGAGGCAATGCTTGAGAACATCGCGAAGGGTAAGCTCAAGAAGTTCTTCAAAGAGCAGACTCTCGAGGATCAGGAGTTCATTTGGGATAACAAACTTTCAGTTCTCGAATATATCCACACAGCAGATAAAGAGGCTAAAGTTCTCGCTTTCCAGAGATTCTCACTCACAGACTAATTTACTCTGTAAATACTATAAGAGCCGTACGGATTCGTGCGGCTCTTTTTGTGCCCCGGTGTGAAGTTTAGAAACACTCTGCTGACGTGCGTAATAAAACGTTTTCCACGGCTACGGCACAGGATCATATCCGGACCCGCCCCATGGATGACAGCGCAGCAGACGGCGGACGGTAAGATAAAGCCCCTTGAACGGACCCCATTTGCGGAACGCTTGGAGCGCATACTCGGAACAAGTCGGCGTGAAGCGGCATGCCGGCGGTGTGTAAGGCGATATGCACTTGCGGTAAAATGTGATAAGGACAATGAAAGGGAATATCGCGACCTTCCTCACGATTTCCGCGAACTTGCTGCGGTGTCCCTTATCTGTAGACTTGCACATTACTCCGAAATTTCGATGACATTACTTTCTGCAGCAGCGGACCTGCCGGCAAGACGTGCGGCAATCGCCGTAAGAGAAGATGTCACGGCTTCCTGCACCGCAGAAAAATCCAGCACCTCTTTCGTGCTGTAAATGAACAAGATGTCAGTCCCGCCATCGGGCATTGACACCGGCAGGAGCTGTTTGTTCAGACGATAGGCCTCGCGGATGCGACGCTTGAGAAGGTTGCGCTTTACCGCGCGCTTGAAGCAACGCTTCGGCACGGAAACCACTATTCTGTTGTAAGGCAGGGAATTACCGGCATTGAAACAATACCTGATACCTTTGGCATTGCCGTAACGACCGTTCGCGAAAAGAGCGGAGAGACCAGCCTTGGAGGATAGCCTCTCATTCTTTTTCAATGTGTTACGGACTTCATTAACCATTAGTCGTTCTTGTGATTCTCCAGATACAAGTCCAGGGCACGTGCCACTGACGGAGCCTCCGGAGTAGGAGCCTGAATCTCGATCGGGAGTCCGGCCTCCTCCATTGCCTTCACGATTTGCTTTCCGAAAGTCACGAACTTCGTGTTCTCCGGCTTGAAATCAGGATAGTTCTCGCGCAATGACTTGATATCCGACGGGTTGTAAACCACGATCATGTCGTATGAAGACAAATCCACGCCTTTGAGGTCCTGTGAAACTGACTTTACGAAAACTGCCGTGCTGTAATCAATCTTCTGGGCATCGAAAAGACCCTTCAGAGCCTCATTGCTGCTTGAATCAGAAGTGGTTATCAGGAATTTCTCGCCCTTGTGCTTGGTGCCGATCTGCTCCAGCACGGATGCCGGGGTACCGTTACCGTAGAAAATCTTTCTCTTTCTGAACACGATGTGCTTCTGGAGATACATTGCCACAGCTTCTGAGGTGCAGAAATACTTCATCGTCTCAGGCACTTTTACGCGCAATTCCTCGCAAAGCCGGAAGAATGCGTCAATCATGTGTCTGGCTGAAAAAACTATTGCTGTATAATCCAGTACGTTGATTCTCTGGGCTCTGAATTCTCTGGAAGAAAGAGGCTCGATCAGAAAGAACGGCATGAAATCTATCTGTACGCCATATTTTTCTTTGAGTGCCTCGTATGGAGCTACGTTCATCGGTGTCTCCTGTGAGATCAAAATCTTCTTAATTGCCATAATTCGTTTGTCAACTTCTCGTTATCGCAGTGGGAATCATCCCCACAAGCTCCCGGACAGCCTCCGGAAACATTGAAACTACCAACATCGCAGCTGGCAAAATTTCAACGGCGCAAAGATACAAAAATGCGGCGAAATGACCAGCGTCTGACGCCATTATCTGATACTTTCTCAGCAAAAACAGCCCCCAGAGGACGCCCGACGAGATCAATGCGGCCTTTACGGAGAAGACTGCGCAGCCGCGGGACAATGAATGTACGACGGTCAGGGCGAGCAAAACGACGGAAAGCACGATGATGAAATTGTATGCTGTCCTGCCGGCAGCCCTCGCGGTCTCGCTCCTGAGTTTGCGCGCCGGCAGCATCAGCGAAATCATTCCGCGCACCAGCAGGAATCCCAGGATCATTCCGGACACTATCAATGTTTTCGTCCCGGGTTCGGCCGGGTCAATGTAGGACGCATGGAAAAGGTCGAGTCTCGACACGCAGACGCATATTACCGGCACCGCGACAGCCGCTACGGAATCGCGTTCCCTGCTCAGTCGCATGTTGTTCTCCATCGTGAGGACTTCCTTCCATCTTATCATCCCTCTGGAAATGTGCGGAAATATAGAGATGAAACGTCTGAAAAATATGAGGATGAATATTATGCACAATGCCATCAGGCCCAAGTTCAGCGGCGATGTCCCCCATAAGTCGGGGCTCGCGACCGTGCCCAGGAGAGTTCCGTCGTGAGTCGGCAGATATCCCTGCACGAAGGCCTCCGTCGCAGACTTGACCTGCAACGTGTCCACTGACGTTATCTGTGATGAAATCGGCATGTCTTGCTCCGGTTAGTTTCCGCGTTTGGCCCTGTAGCCCATGGAGTTGAGAAGAGCGGTCACCTTGTCGCGGAGGTCGCCTTGGATAGTGATTTCCCCGTCTTTCGCCGTGCCTCCGACCCCGCATTTCACTTTCAATGTCTTTCCGAGTTCCTTCAGGTCGGCCTCGTTTCCGACGAAACCGGTCACCAGCGTCACCTGCTTGCCTGCCCTGCAACGCCTGTCGATGGAAACTGTCAATTTCTGTTTTTCCGGGGGCAATGTCTGTGCTTCCGCAGCATTGTCCTGCTCGTATCTGAAGTCCGGATTGGTCGAATAAACTACTCCGAGACGCTGTTTCCAATCATTATCTGCCATAATGTGCAATTTCTTTTTTGCAAAGATAGCTAATCTGTTTTATCTTTGCTAGTTCGGAGAAATACATTGTCTCCGCAAAGAAGAAATTTTAAATTTATTTATGGATAATAAAAAGTTCAGACTCTGGGACGGTATAACCTCTGCGGTCGTCTTCGTGATAGCAGCGTTCACGTACCTTTCCACTATCGAGCCGACAGCATCCTTCTGGGATTGCGGTGAATTTATTGCATCATCATACAAACTGGAAGTGGGCCATCCTCCCGGAAACCCTATGTTCCAGCTCATTGCGCGTTTCTTTACAATGTTTGCCGATGCTGCTCATGCGGCTATTGCGGTGAATGTCATGAGCGCATTGTGCTCGGCATTGACCATCTTCCTGCTTTACCTGACGATAGTCTTTTTCGCGAAACGTCTCGCGGGGAAACCTGAAGAGAACGGCGGCTGGAGCCTCAGCCAGGCGATATTGATATGCGGCAGCGGTGCGATCGGAGCATTGGCATACTGCTTCTCCGACACATTCTGGTTCTCGGCTGTCGAGGGCGAGGTTTATGCGATGTCGTCGCTTTTCACAGCGCTGGTAGTCTGGGCTATGACCAAATGGTACGACCAGGCGGACACCCCGTATGCGAACAGGTGGATCGTGCTGATTTCATTCCTCATGGGACTCTCCATCGGTGTGCATCTGCTTAACCTGCTGACGATTCCGGTGCTGGTGTTCCTGTTCTACTACAGGCGCCGCGAGAATGGTCACTACTCGTTCTGGGAATATGTAAAGATTTTCATGGTGTCAGTCGTGATACTCGCATTGCTCCTGTTCGTCATCATACCGTATCTCCCGAAATGGGCCGCATACGCTGACCTGCTGTTTGTCAATGTCTTCGGACTTCCTTATAACTCCGGAGCGTCATTCTTCATGGTCGCACTTCTTGTACTCTGTTTCTGGGGCGCGTTCTGGACCTACAAGAGAGGTAAAGTGATGATCAACACCATTTTGCTCTGCTTTACCACCATCGTTATCGGATTCTCTGTATTCGCGATCGTGATTATCCGTTCCAATGTGATGCCTCCGACCAATGAGTATCAGCCGGACAATGCCTTTACTCTCGTCCGCTATCTCTCACGTGAGCAATATGGAACCACACCGCTCGTCTACGGACAGTATTACGGTGCACCTTACCACCTCGAAAGTAAGAAATACTGGGCTCCGGTGGGCGGCAAGTACAAGCATGTGGACGCGCCGTCGGACCCTGTCTACGAATCATCCGGCAAGATGCTGTTCCCGAGAATGTGGAACGGCGACCCTAAATATATCAGTTTCTATGAATCCTACACGGGCGGCAAAGGCCGTACGATTCCGGGAGCCGACTACAAGAAGCCGTCTTTCTGGGCGAACCTGAATTTCTTCTTCGACTTCCAGCTGAACTGGATGTACTGGAGATACTTCATGTGGAACTTCGCCGGAAGGCAGAATGACATACACAGCCCGAGCCCGGGAGAATTGTTCTACGGAAACTGGGAATGCGGCATCCCGGCCATTGACCAGTTGCGTCTCGGTGACCAGAGCGATGCTCCGGAAGTGCTGAAAAACAACAAGGGCAAGAACCATTACTATCTTCTGCCGTTGCTGCTGGGCATCTTCGGCCTGTTCTTCCAGTTCGAGAGGGACAAGAGAGGCTGCTGGCTGACGTTCCTGCTGTTTTTCATGACGGGAATCGCCATTGTCATGTACCTTAACCAGCCGCCTTATCAGGTGCGCGAGCGTGATTATGCTTATGCGGGCTCGTTCTATGCGTTCTGCATCTGGATCGGATTCGGTGCTATGGCATTGTTCCACTGGATCGGCGGAGCATTGAAAAACAAATATCCGGCTGCCACCGCAGGTGCATTGACATTGGCTTGCCTTTTCGTGCCTGCCCTCATGGCGCAGCAGAACTGGGACGACCACGACAGAAGCAACCGTCGCACCTCCGTCGAGATGGCGAGAAACTATCTGAATTCCGTAGGCGAGCAGGGCATTCTCATCACTCATGGTGACAATGATACTTTCCCTCTCTGGTATGCCCAGGAGGTCGAAAATGTCCGTCCGGATGTCCGCATCGTGAATACCTCGCTCCTCGGTACGGACTGGCACATCGGTCAGATGAAGTGGGCTTGCAACGAATCGAAGCCGCTTCCGCTGACAGTGGGCGTGGAGCAGTACCTTTACGGTACCAATGACTTCATATATATATCTGATTCAAGGAACCAGGTCATTCCTATCTCCGATGTGATGATGGTGTTCAAGCATCCTGACGCTAAACTGGTGCTGGAAAACGGCAAGAAAGTGGACTATATCATGTCCAGGAAGATAAGCATTCCGGTGAACAAGGAAAATGCACTGAAATCGGGCATCGTAAGTCCTAAGTTCGCGGATATGATTCCGGACCAGATAGTGCTGGAAATTCCCAAGGGCAAGAACTATATCACCAAGCCGGAGCTCTTCATTCTTGATTTGCTCTCCAACTATCAGTGGGACAGACCGTTGAATGTTCTGAGCCAGGGCGGTGACCTCAATATAGGACTGAAAGATTATCTCATGTATGAGGGATATTCCAGCAAGTTCGTGCCGATACGCAACAGGATTTCTTCAGCGGATCCGGGACTCGTGGACGTGGACGAACTCTATGACAAGATGATGAACGTCTTTACATGGGATGCTATCCGTAAGGATAACTATGATGTTGACTATCAGAACTATTACACCTTCCTCGGCGTGCTTCCGCAGCGAGAGCTCTTCGTAGCTACGGCCAATGCTCTCCTGAAGACAGGCGACAAGGAAAGGGCGCTTAAAGTCCTGGACAAATGTCAGGAGTCAATGCCGGATCACGTTTGGCCGCTGGAGTCGATTCCTCTCGGCTTCTATACCAATGACTATATGGTGGTCAATATGGTGTCGGATTATTTCGCAGCCGGAGCACCTGACAAGGCAGCCGACCTCGGCGCGCGTCTCGGCAAGGAATTGCTCACGACGGCGAACTTCTACATGCAGTTCTACGAGTATGCGGCAGATGACTTCGAGCGTGCCTGCCAGTTCCTCTACTACCTCATAGACGAATTGGAGAAAGGTGGCGAAAAGACTGTGTCTCACGATCTTAAACTATCACTTGTGGCGATGATGAGGTCTAGTATTCCAGATGAAGAGGTAGCCGGTTATGCTCCGGCAGATTCTTCGGAGAACACTGAAATTCAGAAATAGGAGGGCAAATGAAACATATTAGAAATTTCTGCATCATTGCCCATATTGACCACGGCAAGAGCACATTGGCCGACAGGCTCATTGAACTTACACAGACGTTGGGCGCGAGGGAGATGGAAAATCAGGTCCTGGACGATATGGACCTGGAGAGGGAAAAGGGCATCACCATCAAGAGCCATGCTATTCAGATGGAGTACAACTATAAGGGAGAACCTTATGTGCTGAACCTCATCGATACCCCGGGCCATGTGGACTTCTCTTATGAGGTGTCCCGTTCCATCGCTTCCTGTGAAGGTGCGCTGCTTGTGGTGGATGCTACGCAAGGCGTTCAGGCACAGACGATTTCGAACTTGTATCAGGCCATTGACCATGGTCTGGAGATTATACCTGTCCTGAACAAGATCGACATGGATGCCGCGCGTCCGGACGTGGTGACCGACGAGGTCTGCGACCTTCTCGGATGCGATCCGGAGGAAGTGTTCAAGGTTTCCGCGAGGACTGGAGAAGGCGTGGCGCCGCTTCTGGATGCCATCGTGGAGAAGATTCCGGCACCGGAAGGAGACCCGGAAGCACCGCTTCAGGCATTGATTTTCGACTCTGTGTTCAACTCGTTCAGAGGCATTATCGCATATTTCAAGATCAAGAACGGAGTTATCCATACCGGTGACAAGGTCAAGTTCTTCAATACCGGACAGGAATATGTCGCAGACGAAATCGGTGTGCTGAAAATGCGGCTGTCGCCGACACAGGAGGTCGGCTGCGGCAATGTGGGATATATCATTTCCGGTATCAAGACTGCGGCGGAGGTCAAGGTCGGTGATACCATCACACATGTGGAAAGACCTTGTAAAGAGGCGATTGCTGGATTCGAGGAGGTGAAACCGATGCTTTTCGCCGGAATGTATCCTGTGCAGGCGGACAAATACGAGGAACTTCGTGCGACATTGGAAAAGTTCCAGTTGAACGATGCTTCCTTCGTCTACGAACCGGAGTCATCCATGGCGCTGGGATTCGGCTTCCGATGCGGATTCCTCGGACTTCTCCATCTGGAAATCGTACAGGAAAGGCTTTTCAGGGAGTTCAACATGGACGTCATCACGACTGTCCCTAACGTGTCGTACAAGGTTTACACGTCCAAGGGAGAGTGCATTGACGTGCACAACCCGTCAGGACTTCCTGCCCCGACGCTCATCGACCATATCGAGGAGCCATATATCAGTGCGCAGATCATTACCAATACGGAGTTCTACGGTCCGATAATGAAACTCTGCATCGACAAGCGTGGAACCCTTATGGGCGAGCATTATGTCACTGCAGACAGGGTGGAGCTTACGTATGAGATGCCTCTTTCCGAAATCGTGTTCGACTTCTATGACAAGCTCAAGACGATTTCGAAGGGATATGCCTCATTCGATTATCACATAAAGGGTTACAGGCCTGCAAAACTGGTCAAGCTGGATATCTTGCTGAACGGTGACCCTGCCGACGCGCTTTCTACGCTCATCCATGAGGACAGGGCATACGATTTCGGAAGGAAGATATGCCTGAAACTGAAGGACCTCATTCCGCGTCAGCAGTTCGACATCGCGATCCAGGCGGCGATCGGTGCGAAAATCATTGCCCGTGAAACCGTGCGCCAGGTGCGTAAGGACGTGACAGCGAAATGCTACGGCGGTGACGTGACCAGAAAGCGTAAACTGCTCGAAAAACAGAAGGAAGGAAAGAAGCGTATGCGCCAGATTGGTACTGTACAGGTGCCTCAGAGTGCGTTTATGGCTGTTCTTAAACTCGATTCATAATGCAGAAAGTAGCGGTACTTCTGACAGTCCACAACAGTCTGGAACAGACTCTGGATTGCCTGCGCAATTGTTATCAGCAGATAGATTCCATGAAGGGCGACGGCATGTATGCCTTCACGGTATATCTGGTGAATGACGGGTGCACGGACGGGACTGCCGAAGCCGTTGAAGAAAACTTTCCGCAGACCCGCATTATCCGCGGAAGCGGGACGTTGTACTGGAATCTCGGGATGCACGCCGCGTGGGAAGAAGCCGCGAAGGACGCGCCCGATTTCTACCTTTGGACCAATGTCCGCGCACGCATGAAAGAAGGAGCTCTCGCATGTCTTATGGAAACGTCAATGTTCCTGAGACACAAGGCGATAGTGGTCGGTACGGCGGAAGATTCTTCCGGAGAACTGAGTTATGGAGGACGCAACAAGTCGGGTAAGATTGTCGAGCCGGACCCTGCGATTCCGGTTCCATGTTACACATTCGACGGCAAGCTGGTGCTGGTCCCGTCGCACGTCTACCGGATTCTGGGAAATCTGGACATCCATTACCAGCATTCCTACGGAGACATTGACTATGGCGTAAGGGCCTTCAAGGCCAATGTCGTCCGCGTGGTGGCGCCGGGTGTACTGTGCACGTGCGACCGTTCAGAGCATGTCCAGAAATGGCGTGACCGGTCATGCTCCCTTCACGACAGAATCGCTTATCTTTATGCACCTGACGGACGTCCTCCGCATCAGCAGTTCATATATGATTGTAGAAGTCAGGGATTTGTCTATGCTGTCGTGCATGGCATATCTGTGGCGATAAAGGTGTTTTTCCCTAAGAAAATGAAATGATGAAGAAATTGTCGTACTACATAAAGTCCATGAGGCTGAGATCTCTGCCCCTCTCTCTTGCGGGAGTGGCACTTGGCATCATGTTGGCAGCTGCTGACTATCGTATCAGTTTCAAGGTGGCGCTGCTGGTGATGCTCACCACGGTCTGTCTCCAGATTCTTTCCAACATTTCCAATGAACTCGGCGACTCGTTGAGCGGTGTGGACAATGCCAAGCGCAAGGGCCCGAAATATTCGTTGGAGGAAGGCGGTCTCACGGTGACCGAAATGAAGCGTTTCATCGTGGTGATGACCGTGGCGTGTGCATTGTCGGGACTCCTGATGCTTCAGGCATCTTTCGGAACATTGTTCCAGCTGGAGCCGATCTGCCTCATTATTCTCGGCGCTGCAGCCATCGGAGGTGCGATAAAATACACCCTCGGCAGCAATCCTTACGGCTATAGGGGACTTGGCGACCTCTCGGTGTTCATATTCTTCGGTCTCGTTTCAGTGCTGGGCGCTTATTTCGTAGTGGCCCATACGATACCGTCAATGATTCTTCTCCTTCCTGCTGTCGCCATCGGCTGTTTCAGTGTAGGAGTATTGAATGTCAATAATATACGCGACGTAAAATCCGATGCCGGAATCCGTGTGACCACTCCTATGCGCATAGGTGTGAAGGGAGCCAGGATTTATCACACCGCCCTCATCGTAGGCGGATGGATATGTCTTGTGATATTCAACCTGTTGCGTTTCCCGGACCCTTGGCATTGGCTCTTCTTCCTGACGCTTCCGCTCTTCGCGGTGCATCTCTATTTCGTCTGGACCCGTGAAGACAAGGCATTGGACCCGATGCTTCCGATGCTTGTCATGTCGACATTCGCATTGTCCGTTCTCATGGGGCTTGGATATCTGATGTTTCTGATCTGACGGACCGGATTATGCGCAGGAAAATTTACGTGGCTCCGTCGGCCAACTGCAAGGGCGGTTACCCCAATCCTTATTTCATCCACTTGAAAAAGGAGCTGGCATCGTATTTCGAAGTGCTTGATTCTGAGAATAAACCGCGACTTTCGCAGGGCTTGACATTACTTCGCTATTCTTTCTCTGCCGATGTTTTCCTGCTGAGTTTCGTGGAGACCATAGCGTTCCACAAACTTGCGTTCATCCAGTATCTTGCGGCAATGCTTTCGCTTCTCATCATGAAGCTGCGCCGTCGTGAGGTCATATTCATTTTCCACAATCCGCGTCCGCACAAGGGCGAGAATCGGATGTCCCGTTCCCTGACAATGCGCATGCTCCGCCAGGCGGTCCTGGTACTGTCCCATTCCACCGACACGGCCGCATACGCCAAGTCATTGATTTCCAATTTCGGCGGCGACCCCGCCAAGGTGAAATACGTCTGTCATCCGATGCCCGCGACCGATGTTCCCGTGCCTGACATGTCTTCCGGCCGCATTCTCATCTGGGGCAATGTCCTTCCATATAAGGGCGTCCTGGAGTTCGTTTCCTGTCCCGAGATCCGTGATGCCGGTCTGGATGTCCACATAGTGGGCCGATGTTCCGATTCTTCTCTGTCAGCTTCGATAGAGCAGAGCATTTCCCGTCCGTCCGCCACTCACTTCCTTTTCGAGAACCGTTCCGCATCTTTCGAAGAGCTCCGCAGTCTCATTCCGTCCAGCAAATACGTGGTTTTCCCATATCTTCCCGGCTCCGTTTCCGGTTCCGGCGTCCTTATGGACACGATTGCCATGGGCGGCGAACCGGTGGGCCCGTCTTTCGGCGCCTTCGCAGACCTGGCCTCCGAAAATGTCTGCCGCATATATCATTCCATCCCCGAACTGGTGTCCATCCTCAATTCCCCCAAACAGCTGAACCAGACCGCCATCCGCCATTTCATAGCCCGCAATTCCTGGCCCGCATTCGCGGAGATGATTGCGAAGTTTCCGTTCTGACAAGCCTCGGACAGCGAAATAGATATTTTATCATAAAATGATTATCATCTTATGATAAAATATTGGAATTTGTATTTTCGTCCGTTTCGGAATAGGTCCTCAGCCAATACCTGTTCCAGATAAATCAATCGTGCCTGTTATGGCGCTGTCAGTCTTATTTGCGATATCACTAGTGTCCCGTTAAGGGATTGTTAAAAGTTTATAATTGTTTTATTTTTAGTT
>ERZ780141.1224-NODE-1224-length-15619-cov-2.665639_pt1 | contig 15619 bp, 7 predicted proteins | sample MGYA00433080_ERZ780141 | MGnify/ENA primary metagenome ERZ780141 (study PRJEB29588, sample SAMEA2154047) | human gut metagenome | biome: human gut; feature: human-associated habitat; material: faeces | place: Denmark | collected 2008/2010 ... | reverse complement strand
AGAAAACACTTTTAAAGCTTCTTCACCATCGGCAGCTTCCATTGTATTATAATTTTTCAAAGTAGTAACTATCCAATTGGCATAAATAAAAGAAAGAAATGCCAATTGTCAATTCAATAAAAATATGGGATTTAATGAATTTTTGACGAAGTTGTTCGGTAATAAGTCACAGCGTGACCTGAAGGAAATCACTCCGTATGTAGAAAAGGTAAAAGCCGTCTATCCGTCAATCAAAGAACTTTCGAATGATGAACTGCGTGGTCGTATCGATGCCATCAAACAGCGCATACAAGATTACGTAGCGGATGAACGCGCTAAAGTCAATTCTCTGCGCGAAGGTATTGACAGCAAAGAGCTGGAAGAACGTGAAGCTATCTGGGCCGAAGTAGACAAAATTGAGAAAGAAATCACAGACAAGATGGAAATTGTTCTGGACGAAGTGCTTCCTGAAGTGTTTGCTATCGTAAAAGATACAGCACGCCGTTTTGCCGAAAACCCAGAAGTAGTTGTAACAGCAAATGATTTCGACCGGGATTTAGCAACTCGTTTTGATTTTGTCCGCATAGAAGGAGATAAAGCTATATATGCCAATCACTGGATGGCTGGAGGTAATGAAATAACTTGGGATATGGTTCATTACGATGTCCAGTTGTTTGGTGGTGTCGTTTTACACAAAGGTAAGATTGCAGAAATGGCAACCGGTGAAGGAAAAACACTGGTAGCTACTTTACCTGTTTTCTTAAATGCCCTGACCCGTAACGGTGTTCATGTTGTTACCGTGAACGATTACTTGTCAAAACGTGACTCTGAATGGATGGGCCCGTTATATATGTTCCACGGTTTATCTGTAGATTGTATTGATAAACATCAGCCTAATTCAGATGCTCGCCGTAAGGCTTATATGGCAGATATTACATTCGGTACCAACAACGAATTCGGTTTCGATTATCTTCGTGACAATATGGCTACGAGTCCTAAAGACTTAGTGCAGAGAAAACATAACTATGCTATTGTCGATGAGGTTGACTCCGTATTAATTGATGATGCCCGTACACCATTGATTATTTCCGGTCCTATTCCACGTGGAGAAGAACAACTGTTCGAAATGTTCCGCCCGAATGTAGAAGTCGTAGTAAACGCACAAAAGGAACTGTGCCAGAAATTATTGATCGAAGCCAAAAAGAAAATGGCAAGCGACGATCCGAAAGTAGTAGAAGAAGGTACAGTCCAATTATATCGTGCATACAAGGGTTATCCCCGCAGTAAAGCCTTAATTAAATACTTGAGCGAACCCGGTGTGAAAGCACAGATGTTAAAGACAGAAGAATACTTCATGTCAGAGAACATGCGTCACATGCACGAAGCAACTGATGAACTGTATATGGTCATCGATGAAAAGAATAATAGCGTCGAACTGACAGATAAAGGTATCGACTTGCTGACGGGTAACTCAGACGACCCGCAGTTCTTTATTCTTCCTGATATTGCGACCGAGCTATCTCAGCTTGACCATATGGAAGGTACAGAAGAAGAAAAGCAGGCAAAGAAAGATGAAATCCTGGCTAACTATTCTGTTAAGAGCGAACGCGTCCATACAATCAATCAGCTATTGAAAGCCTATACACTGTTTGAGAAAGATGATGAATACGTAGTCATCGACAACAAGGTAATGATTGTTGATGAACAGACAGGACGTATCATGGATGGTCGTCGTTATTCTGACGGTTTACATCAGGCTATCGAAGCCAAGGAACGTGTAAAGGTTGAAGCGGCTACACAGACCTTCGCAACAATCACCCTGCAGAACTACTTCCGCATGTATCACAAGCTTGCCGGTATGACTGGTACCGCAGAGACTGAGGCAGGCGAGTTCTGGGACATCTACAAACTCGACGTCGTGACCATCCCGACCAACCGTCCGGTGGCACGCATCGACATGAACGACCGCGTATACAAAACAAAGAAAGAGAAATACAACGCCGTAATCGACGAAATCCAAAAGATGGTAGAAGCTGGACGCCCTGTGCTGGTCGGAACAACATCTGTGGAAATCTCCGAGTTGCTGAGCCGCATGCTCCAGCTACGCCGCATCCCTCACAACGTGCTCAACGCCAAGTTGCACCAGAAAGAGGCTGAAATCGTGGCACGCGCCGGACAGAAAGCCGTGGTGACAATCGCAACCAACATGGCTGGTCGTGGTACGGACATCAAACTGACTCCTGAAGTAAAAGCCGCCGGAGGTCTGGCAATCATCGGTACGGAGCGCCACGAGTCACGCCGCGTCGACCGCCAGCTGCGCGGACGTGCCGGACGTCAGGGCGACCCGGGTTCTTCAGTGTTCTTCGTGTCGTTTGAAGACACCGTGATGCGTCTGTTTGCAACCGACAAGGTTGTCAAGATGCTCGACCGTCTCGGACTTAAAGAGGGCGAGCCTATTGAAGCCGGCATGGTGACCCGTTCAATCGAGAACGCACAGAAACGCGTGGAAGAAAACAACTTCGGCATCCGTAAACGCCTGCTTGAATATGACGACGTGATGAACGCACAGCGCAAGGTGATCTACTCCCGCCGCCACCATGCATTGATGGGTGAGCGTATCGGCATCGACATCATGAATATGCTCTACGAGACTGCCGGCAACATCGTGAAGCGCTACGGATCGCAAAGCGACTACGAGGATCTGCGCATGGATGTGCTTACCACATTCGGTTTCGAGCCTTCATTCACTGAAGATGAATATAAGAAGATGAGCACAGACAAGCAGGTTGACGCCATCTACCGCCAGGCAATCACCACATTCAACCAGCGCACAGAGAAGATGGCAGAGGCTGCCATGCCGGTGATTTCCGACATCGTGGAAAACCACGGAGGCAAGGGTCTTGTGCGCGTGCCTATCACCGACGGCAAGCGTGTGTTTGGAATCACTGTCGACCTTGAGGAGTCGTACAACGAAGGCTGCAAAAACATCGCCAAGGCTTGGCAGAAGTCAATCTTGCTGATGAGCATCGACGAGGCATGGAAGGAGCACCTGCGCGAACTCGACCAGTTGCGCCAGTCGGTTCAGAATGCAAGCTACGAGCAGAAAGACCCGCTGCTGATTTACAAGCTGGAATCTGTGAACTTGTTTGATGCCATGGTGAATAAGATTAATAATCAGACTATCTCTATCTTAATGCGTGGACAAATCCCGGTACAAGAGGCTCCGGCTGAAGCCCCTGAGGCTCCCCAGGCTCCCCGCCAAGTAGAGGTGCGCCAGGCTGCTCCGGAACAACGCCAGGATATGAGCAAGTATCGCGAACAGAAGGTTGATTTGAATGACCCGAACCAGCAGGCCGCTGCGGCACAAGATACACGTGAACAACCAAGACGCGAACCTATCCGTGCCGAGAAGACCGTAGGACGCAATGATCCTTGTCCTTGCGGAAGCGGTAAGAAATACAAAAACTGCCACGGAAGGAATGCATAAATCAAAGCTATAAAATGATAAGGCGATAGGGTGATAAGATGATACCGTCAGGTATCTTTTATCACCCTATCACTTTTTCTCCTGCCACATTATCACATTTTTTATTCGTTCCAGCTTTTGAATATTCAGCTAAAAGAGTACTTTTGCTCCAAAGAACAAAACCAAAGACTATGACCAAATATCACTATTGTCTGTTATTGATGGGTTCTCTGCTGTTAGGCAGCTGCCAGAGTGTAGAACAACTGTCCATTGATTATATGCTTCCGGCAGAAGTCAGTTTCCCGGCAACACTGAAACGTGTGGCTGTTGTCAACAACATGCCAAACGTACCGGACAACAAACTCATCATCACTGAGGAAGAACAGAAAAAAAGCGAGAATGAGGTGGCACGCCTCACCAACTACTACAATGGAGACGCCGCAATAACAACCGAATCCCTTGCAGAGGCCCTTGCCAACGAAAACTACTTTGAAGAGGTTGTGATATGCGACTCTGCCCTCCGGAGTAAAGACATCAATCCCCGCGAAAGCACATTATCGAGAGATGAAGTACTGGAACTTACACAGAATTTGGACGTAGATTTCCTGATAGCCCTGGAAAACATACAAATGCGTTCCAATCGCAAGATAAGTTATATGCCCGACTGGGGTGTGTTCCTCGGCACAGTGGATGTAAAGGTATATCCTACCGTCAGAATATATTTACCTAACCGCAAAGGTCCTATGGTGACCGTCAACAGCAATGACAGTATTTTCTGGGAAGAGGCAGGAAATGGTGAAGCGTCAGTACGTTCCCGCCTCATCAGCGAAGAAGACATGGTGAAGCAAGCATCTGAATTTGCAGGAACGGTTCCGGTAAGACATCTACTCCCCTATTGGAAAACCAGTAACCGCTATCTCTTCAGTGGTGGTTCTGTAAATATGCGTGACGCAGCCGTATATGCCAAAGAAGAAAATTGGAGTAAAGCAGTAGAGCTCTGGAAGCAGACCTACGAAACAAAAAAAGGAAAACAGAAAATGTATGCAGCCTATAACACCGCTTTGGGCTACGAAATGCAAGACAGCATAGATACTGCCTTGGAATGGGCATTAAAAGCGCAAACCCTTGCCCGTGAGAAAAGCAAGACAGACAAAAAAGAGACAGGCGAAATACATGATGGAACCATCTCCTATTATATCTTTATCAGCATGTATGTAGACGAATTGGAGAAACGAAAAGAGGGAATGGCACGCCTGAACATGCAAATGAACAGATTTGATGATGATTTTTAGTCAAATGATGCAGAGATAACCGTTTTTTTTATACCTTTGAACAACCATTAAGAAAAGAAAGTTATTATGAAGCTCAGTCAATCGTCATTAGCACTCTTGGAGGACACTCTTAAAAAAGCAATCGGCAAATACACCTGCGGTTGCGAACAGACTATCGTTACAGACATTCATCTGCAACCGAATCAGAATTCGGGCGAACTGTCTATCTTTGATGATGAAGATGAAGAGCTTGCCAATACTTCCATTGAAGAATGGATGACATACGAGGGGGATGATTTCTACGAAAATGTAGAGCGTATCTTGTCCTCACTGCTCTGCAACATGAAAAATGAAGGAAAGTTCGACAAGCTGACTATCCTGAAACCATTCTCTTTTGTACTGGTGGATGATGATAAAGAAACAATAGCAGAACTGTTGCTGATGGATGATGATACTCTATTGGTCAATGAAGAGCTACTGAAAGGATTGGATGAGGAACTGGATTCTTTTCTGAAAGAGCTGCTGGAAAAATAATATTCCAAACAATCAGCCTATAAGGAAAAGAGACCTTCTTATAATAAATTAGCCCCTGCGATATAAAACGACCGCAGGGGCTAATTCTTTTTTACCTATACAATACCTAACGTATCTTAATTCCATAGAAAGAACTTGAGGTGGTAACAAAAAGCATATCCTTCTGCCTTCCACCAATTGCCAAGGAAATCGGGCGTTCTTCTATCTGAATACGTCTCTGCTCTTTACCATATTTGTCATAGACAAATATTTCACCATCAGCAACATAGACATTTCCGTCAGCATCGGTCACATTACTGTATTGGCCATAAGGACATATTATTCCTTGTTCTGTCAAACGGCCATCCCCACCAACGGAAAGTTGTACTGTCGTTTTATTCATCTCATTTACAATATAAACCGGTTCTGACTGACCGGGAACTGTAACAGTCAAAGCACAAGAACGTCCCAAATCATAGGTATCCGGAATAATTGTCACGCCATCCGGAGCGACAAAACTATACTCAGGCATACTGGCAACCACCTTGTCAAAGTCACCTCTCCAACGACTGGAAGGGTGAATGACTTTCTGTATATTCTTCATACCGGCTGTAACGACACGTGGCATAGGCTTCATCGTAGCATCCACGTTATCCGGATTAAAAGAATACCCCCAAGCACTCCAGCCACTGTTACCCCAACCACTGTACATCGGATTATCATCCGGCAAGCGCACTACCGTTTCCTGCTTGCCGTTCACCAGATAACCCGGCTGAGGGTCATAGCGGAAAATAACCAGCAGATTGTCTTGCGTATCAGTGGCCAATGTAAAAGGTTTCCAGGGATAATCGGCTATCAAAGTAATCTGCTCCGTGTCTGCCGACCATTTATAGATTTTCTTCAGACGGTTTTCACAGAAGTAGATATTTCCTTTACTGTCGGTAGTAGCTCCGGAGGCTAGTTCAAAACCGGTATCCAGCTTCACTGGCTTGTCCATGACCGTGCAGGAAGGGCGAAGGCTCTTCTCGCTACCCGAAACAGTGAGACGGGCAAAGTCCCACGAATAAACGGGCAACTTCTTATTCATATCATATATAGGAAACTCTATGACTGGCAATATCTGCGTATAATTGTGCATATTACGGAAAGTGATATTCTTGCAATCCCATATGCGGAAACCTATCCTCTTCGGCATAAAGGCACGGATCACGCGATACATCCACACATTTACCATTTCGATATTTTGACAATTGGACATTTCTGCCATATAACAATCAGGCCCTTCACGACCTTCTTCCTCAAACTGGAAAGCATAAATTTTCCAGTTGGCCACATTATGGAAACGGGCTTCAGTACGGACATGATGCTCCAAAGACATGGCATAAATACGTCCCGGAGTCTTCGTTTCGCTAATATAAAGCCCACTGGCAGCATACGTACTGGCTGTCCAAACATCCTTAATTGTCCCGCCACCATTGTTTGTAATCCACAAACTCCAATACTGGTTGTCCCAAGCCATATCCTTACCGGTCTCCATGACCGGAGAAGACGGAGAACTAATTCGACGCTCGCCCCTGCGGTAAGACGACTGTCCGGAAACATTCGGAGCCAGTTTGCGCAAGGTGCCGTGCCCGCCTACAAACTTCACATCATTCAAGTACGAACGCTCACCCGCCATCCATTTACAGCCGACAGCACGGTAATTATACGCACCGGTATTAATACCTATGCCATTCAGCACGTCGTCGCCGCCTTCGGAAGATTCAACCAAAGGCACAGGCATGCCGAAACCACTGAATGCAGGCTCGCTTTCCTTCAACAGAAATTGAGTCCCAAAAGGATGCAGCCCAATCAGCTTAGTACCGGGAGACAGCTTCAACGTTCTCGTCAGGCGATACCAACCCTGGGGCACATAGATGTTTTTATGCAAAGAGACAGCTTTCTCAAAAACTTCCGTATCATCAGTCTCGCCATCACCTTTTGCCCCTAAGTCTCGGATATTGACCCATGTCTCCATTGCCGGAAGAACCGGAAGGTCCTTGCCAAGTGTAACCGGCAGTTTTGCCACCGGCTCTATTTCACATATTTCCCTGAAAGAAGAAGCATCATTCAAATCCTGATACACCAGACCGTAAGTAAACTCCTTGACTCTGTACATTTTTGCTTTTCCGGCCACTTTCTTTCCACTTTGAGCATAGCCCACCAGTACGGGAACATTCCTGCAATCCACATTCACCAGATTCAATTGCGAAAAAGTATTTCCCTCTACGCTCACCCTGACACCGGCTTCCGAAATATTCTCCCACAACGAATTCTCCACATGAAGACGGTCTGCCAGATTCTCTGCCATTTCAAAGGCAACGGGCGTATTCTTCACATGCATATTGACGATGGCAAACCCCACCTCTTTTGAATAGACAGCCGCCTTTCTCTGCCCCTCAAAGTAAGTATCGACCATCATCATAGGCCATCCCGGAGAAGTCCTGGAGGAAATTATCCCATATTCACCGCCATAAAACCTGACGTCTTCCAGTTCATTGCCAACATCATACATGCCGGCTTTCCCCGAACCAATCCGAATGTCGCAATGATTGATAAATCCATGCTGGGCAAAATGCGCACGAATGGCGACGGCTTGAGGATTACCTTTGTCTATACGGAAATCCACATTGGACACCGCACTATAGAAAGTACCTGCACCGGCATCCGAAGGCTTCCTGCCCTCTTGTGCCAGCCCTCCCGTAAACCATATCATATAATTTTGAGTAGTCTGGAAACCGGGTGTATCGGCTCCCAAATAAATCACCGGCCGTTTCTTCCCATAACCAATCAGCCGAATGGATGAGGGAATTTGAATCGTCTTGCTAATACGATAATTTCCTTCCGGCAGAAACAGTATCCCAAAGTTCTTTTCGCGCTTCACCTGATTGATTGCCTCTTGAAGTGCATCGGTCACGTCGGACTTTCCATCAGCCTTGAAGCCGTAATTCTCCGGGGTAAAGTAGAATGCTTCCGGATCGTCCGGTCTTTGCGTATAGGTGGAACCACCCTCTGCCGCCCACCCGGACGGCATATTACCGATAATCCAACAGACTATCAGCAGGTATCTCATTATTTGATAATTTCTCATTACACAGATTGTTTTAATATGGATTTTCCTTATTTAATACGTACACCAAAGAACTTGGAACGGCCTGTGACAAACAATGTATTGCCATCCTTACCGCCAAACTGTAATGTGGACGGACGTTCGGGAACACGAATCATCCCTTTCTTCTTGCCATCCTTATCAAATACATATATTTCTCCGTCAGCCACATACAAGTTCCCTTCCTTATCTACAGCAGAACCAAATTCGCCCTGCTCCACAAAATAGCTCAAGTTGGAGAGCGTGCCGTCATTGGCCACATCCATCTTCACCATTCTGCGGTCATATTCATCAGAGGTATAGAAAGGCTTTCCCGGATAGGCTTCCAGCAGGGAAGAACTACGTGACAAGTCGAAATAATGAGGAATGATAGTTTTTCCATCCGGTGCCAGGAAGCACATTTCAGGAACATAGACCGACACCGCATTGAAATCGTGGAAGTCTCTCCAACGGTTAGAAGGATAAAGAGCCTTATACACGTTCTTCACTTGACCCATCGGAACACGCGGCAACAGTTTGATGGTCTCTTCCGGATTTTCCGGGTCAATGGAGTAGACTCTCATTGTATATGCGGAATTACCATATCCGCTGAAAGAAGTACCTTTTGTATCAGGCATTACCGGCATTTCCTCCGGCTTACCATTAATCAGATATCCCGGCTGCGCATCATATCTGAACAATACCAATAGATTATCTTCTGAATCAAAAGCCAGGTTGGAGGGTTTCCACGGGAAATCTGCCAGCAGCGACAAGCTGTTTGTCTCTACCGACCATTTAAAGATACGACGCATCCGATGGTCGCAGAAGTAAATGTTACCTTTACTGTCGCGCGCAATGCCTTCGGCAAATTCCAAATCGGAAGCCAATTGGTTCACCTTACCTATTTCATTGCCTAACGGTTGCTGATGAGGTTCTTTTCCGGTTACAATCAAGCGAGAAAGTTCCCACGGGCGGATGTCAATGTCTTTATTGACATCGAACACTGCAATGTTATTCGTATATTTAATCTGAGAATAGTTATGCAGGTTCAGAAATGCGATGTTCTCGCAATTGCGGATACGTACAGAACTGTGATACGGTTCATTGACACGGATAACGCGGAACATATACAAGTTTGCAAAGGTCACATCTTTGCAGTCGTCCATCTCTATCGGTTGGCAATCGGTACTTTCGCGGCTCTCTTCCTCGGTTTGCATGCAATACACCTTCCAGTTGGACACCTTGTTGAAACGTACTTCATTTCTTACATGATGCTCGATGGACATGGCATAGATACGCCCCGGAGTAGAAGTATTGTTGGCATAGAAACCATTGGTGGCATATGTGCTTGCTGTCCAGATGTCTTTAAAGGTGCCGCCACCGTTGTTGGTCACCCACAGACTCCAATACTGGTTGTCCCAAGCAAGGTCCATGCCCGAAGCCGCTACCGGATTATCGGGAGAGCTGATGCGAACCGGTCTTTCCCACCAGCCTCTTGGTTCAGCCACACCGGGTTTCGGTTTCCACAAGCCACCGTGTCCACCTACAAATTTCACATCGTTCATATAAGAATCGGCATTTGCCATCCACTTCACGCCTACTGCACGATAGTTGTAACCACCGGTATTGATACCGATACCTACCAGCATATTAGCACCACCTTCGGACGATTCAACCATTGCCTTCGGACCACCAAAGCCGCTAAATGCAGCAGTACTTTCGTTCAATCTGAATTGTGTTCCAAAAGGATGCAAGCCAATCAACTTGGTATTGGGCTTCATCTTCAATGTTTCAGTAATGCGATACCAGCCCTGAGGCACATAGATGTTATCGTATTTATCAATAGCCTCTTGAATAGCCTTTGTATCATCTGTTTCTCCATCACCCTTGGCACCAAGTTCGCGAAGATTCACCCACGTTGCCATAGCAGGCAGTGCAGGAATATCCATTCGTTGAGCTACCGGCATCTTCTGTATCGGCTCAACTTCAACCAATGTTTCATATTCCGGCATATCAAGCAGGTTATCCATTTGCAGACCGTGGTCGTATGATTTCACTTTATAGATTTTATGAGCAACTTTTGTATCTGTATTGCTACGTGTGTACTTAGCCAAAACCGGCACATTCTTACAATATACATTACGGAAAGTAATTTGATTATTGCTGTTGTTCTCATTGGTAATTACCACAGCCGGACCACTTACATTTTCAAAGTAGCTGTTTTCCAAAAAGAGCTTGTCGCAATAATTAGGGTCGATGTCGAATACAGCCGGTACATTCTTAGCATACAGATTTACCATTGCCAAACCAGACTCTTGGCAACGAAGCGCTGCAATGCGTTGTCCCTCAAAATAAGAATCAACCATCATTACCGGCCAACCCGGAGAAGCTTTTGTCGTATAGATACCATAATCACCTCCATAGAAAGCTACGTTTTCCAATTCATTACCTACATCGAACAGACCGGCTTTACCCTTACCGATATATACTGCAACATAATTGATAAAACTATGCTGTGCAAAGTGAGTACGCAATGCCACTGCATGCGGATTACCGTCTTCTATGCGCAGGTTAATATTAGACATAGCACTATAGAACGTACTGGCACCTGCATCACGCGGTTTCTCACCTTCTTTAACCATACCTCCTGTAAACCAGAACATATATTTTGCTTTTCCCTTATCGCTTGGTACTTCTTCTTGAAATCCCGGAGAGTTTTTAGCCAAAATAAATTCAGGACGGTTCTTTCCATAACCAATCAAACGAATGGCTGTAGGAATATAAATAGTCTTACTGATTTTATACTTGCCTTCAGGTATAAAAAGAATACCGAAATTCTTTTCTTTCTTCACTTGATTAATGGCTGCCTGCAAAGCGTCCGACACGTCCATTTTTCCATCCGCCTTTATCGGATAGTTCTCGGGAGTGAAATAGAATGCTTCCGGATCATTCGGTTTCATTGGGTAGATGGAGTTCAATTCCACTGCATAAAGTTGCATACTGAGCATTCCCAACAAAAGCATTAAAAGATTGGTTGTCAGTCTTTTCATAATAATTTGTTATTAAGATAATTATACAATAAAGGCGTTCTGTTCTTCCAAGGACAGAACGCCTTTGTCAGTTAAATATACATTCTTCTTAGAACAAGAAGTATATTATGTCACAAATATAAGGTTTATATCGTTACAGTTTTTGTTTAAAACGGTATTTCAACCAACGGACTGTAATTATAACGTATTGTACCTACATCAGGAATACTTGCCTTGGCGCCAATACGGAAGAAATAATTCTTTCCTGTATATTTAAATGCACTTTGGTTAGCAGCCACATCAATAGTCAGCGTATAAGTCTTAGCCGGGTCAATTGCTATAGGCTCATCAAATGCAATTTTGTCTGTGCCGCCGCTCAATCCGAACTTCACGATATTACCTACCCACATATCAGAGAAAGCAAACAATTGGAGATCCGAAAGTTTTTCATTTCCCTTTCCACCTTCCAATGAGAAAGTAGCAACAATCTGGTTACCATTCTTCTCAATTCTCGGGTTCTTGATACGGATGTAAGGAGTTACCTTGAAATCCAAGGTATTATCACCCTTCTTCACTACCACGCCTTCTTGTTTGAAAGCATAGCAGTTATTATTCTCCATACGGATGTCATAGGTAGCGGCAAAAACCAAATTGTTGCGGTATTCGCCCGTATTCATAATTTTCCAGCTTTGAGTCTGCGGGTTGGCAAAACCTAACTCCACAACTTTCAGTTCGCCTCCGTCTTGAACGTCCATTCCAACCAGCTCACCTGTCTTCTCATCAATAATAGAGCCATGAATAGAGGCATTGGGAGATTCATAGTTATCAATTTCACAAGATGTCAATGCAAACAAACAGCATGAGATCATTAACAATATTTTTTTCATAATCTTCTAAGAATTTAGTATTAATAACCAGGGTTCTGAACTAAGCCATTTGATGCTGTTCCAGGAATAGCACGATAGTATGACTGAGGAGCAAAGGTACGACCGTTCTGTTTTTCATCTCCGTGGAAGTTTGCACGTACAAAGATGTACGAAGGCGTGTCGGTACGCAAGTCAATCATCGGAACGAGAGCCGAACGCATACCACCATTATAGTACACGTGGTTGTCGCGACGACGAACCATATCCCAGAAACGTTTACCTTCAAATGCCAATTCTACACGACGCTCTTTCAATACATTCTCCAAAGTAAGAGGAATGTTATCCTTATGAGCAGCACGATGACGGAGAGCATTCAGCAAGGTAGCAGCCTTGTTCTGATCGCCCTTACCACTTTCAACTACAGCCTCGGCATAGTTCAAATAGATTTCTGCCAAACGAATGTCGATAAACGGAGTAGTAATGGAGTTATCACGGCTGGACAAAGAAGAGAATTTTTCTTCTTCCATATACTTACGTACCGAGAAACCGGTAGTAGTATAGTTACCATTTTCTGAGTTACCAATGTTACCGAAACCAGAGTAGCCACTTGTACCTTCGGCACCAAAAGCAAAGTAAGTCTTTCCATCTTTACCCTGAGCAGAAGAGTTGTTATAAACAACGACTTTTCCTGAAGTTTCTACCAAACCACCTTGCATCAAGATAGGTACACTGGCATAGCTTGATCCGGGAATGATGACACTGGCTTGCAGACGTGCATCCTTATTCAAGAAAGGTTCAGACAAGCTGCTATATTGAATGTAAGGATCGGTAGACTTCACATTACCTTCCAACTGAACATTAGGTACATTGGCTTCATTGCCATCTGCACGAGTCTTGATAGGAGCACTCTTACCTGTACCATCATCGGTATAATCTTCGAACAAATCGACCAAATCAAGCGTAGGGCTGAAACGTCCGTAACGCAAAGCACCCGGATTTACCTGTGCCAAGCTGTAATACAAAGACCAACCATGACCTGAACGGTTGTTATTAGTCGAACCATCTACATAGCCACGAGACAGCAACACTTCATCTACCGGAGTAGACTGTATAAAGAGCTTTTGGAAATTTTGACGAGCTTCGTCTATGCTACCCGGATTGGCTCCATACAATGCACCACCATAATTATTCAGAATTTCATCTGAAGCAGCAATACATTCACCATAGAAATAATCAGCTTCGCCTTTGCTTAAACCAACCAATTTCTGATTAACAGCTTCACCTGCCAACGGAGCCTTGTCCCAATATTTGGCCAAAGAAGCAGCGAACAATGCCGCACGCGACTTCATACCCAATGCGCCCCATTTTGTGAAACGATAACCGTCACGAGCAACAGGAAGATCCTTTGCAGCTTCGCCAAACTCGTTAATAACGAATTTCCAAGTGTCTGATTCTGTACTACGCGGCACTCTCAAAGCTTCTGAATCACCCGGCACATAATCACCATCTTGCACGCGGTTAATGATAGGCACACCACCGTAACGCTTCACCAAACCAAAATAGATGTAAGCACGGGCAAAGCGAGCCTCAGCAATCATACGAGTAGCATCTGCTTGACTCAAAAGCCCTTTTTCTTGTGAAGATGTCACAGTTTCTATAAAGATATTCACCTGACGAATCTCATCATAAGGCCAATAATCGAAACCTTCTGTAATACCGCCACCACCTTCACTACGGGCAGCTTCATCAGAAAGGAAAGCAATGTTGGAAGCACCGTTTACACCGTCATAGTTACGGGCATTGAAACCTGTGTAGGGACGGAATACAAAATCTTCCATAGGGACTGCGGCATAAACAGTAGCCAATAAAGCCTTCATACCACCATCAGTTTCAGTCAGTTTGTCGCCGGACACTTTATCAAGCGGCTCCAATTCCAAGAAGCTATCGCAACTTGAAAGTCCTACAACCGCACATAGGGCCAGAGCGGATAATATGTTTTTCTTCATAATAATCTAAGTATTAAAAATTAATATTCAAACCAATATTATATGATTTCATCAACGGATAAGCCAAGCTGGCACCCCAGTCGCGTTCTTCACGTTCGGGGTCTGCATCTTTCAACAAAGAGTTACAGAATGTCAAGAGGTTGAAACCATTTACAAAGACACGCAGGTCGCTGATACCCACCTTACGAGTAAGATTCTTCGGAAGTGTGTAACCCAATTCCAAGCTCTTCAAACGCAAGTAAGTAGCATTCGGATTCCAGAAAGGAATAGCACCTACACCCCAGCTGTTACCATTATCCTGTGTACCGACGAAGTCACGACGCAAAGCGGGGAACTTACCAGATACCCATTGAGTAGCAGGATTGTAGGGGTCATCAGTAACGTTAGCTGTATGCCAACGGTCCATATACTTCTTCATCAAAGTCGGGTTAGTCTTCGAACCGTAACCGAATACGTCATCATTAGCATAACCGATTACATAACCGGCAGCACCCTGCAACAGAATGTTCAGGTCGAAGTTCTTGTAAGTGAATCCCAAGTTCATACCAAACTGGTAAGGAGGATTGGCTCCTGCACGACGTGATTCAGGCAACTGGTCTTCATAACCAATTACACCGTCACCATTGCGGTCAATAATACGGAATGCACCGGGAAGCATCATGGAGTTACCATTGCTGCCACCATACAGAGGTGCTCTTTCAAATTCGGAAATATTCTGGAACTGGCCGTCTGTCTTCTGAATCCACATACCACCACCTGAGTGATCCCACATACCGCCGATGGTACGATTATCATGACCATTCAAGAAGCGGTCCATTGAACTTTGGTAAGGATTGTGTTCTACATCCAAGAATTTGTAACGAGTGAACGAGTAGTTGGCACTGATGGTATAACCAAAGTCCTTACCAATCTTACCGCGTGTTCCGAGTTCAATTTCAAAACCGGTGTTTTCTTCCGAGTTAATGTTTTCTTTCGGGAAGCTGGCACCGAATGTATTCGGAATATCCATGCTGCGGCTTGCCAAGATACCATCGTTGACACGACGATAAACTTCGACAGTACCGAACAATTTACCATTCCACAAATCAAAGTCCACACCGATGTTAGCAGTCTTGGTTACAACCCATGACAGATTATCAAGAACCACACCCGGAGCAACCATACCCATGGTCAGCTTATCATTAAATACATAACCTTTTTCACCTTGTGTATATGCAGCCACGTATTGGAACGGATCACCGGCATCGTATCCACTCTTTCCGTAAGAAGCACGGAGTTTCAAGTTAGAAACAAACGGCAGACCCTCTTTGATGAATTTCTCTTCAGACATACGCCAACCGGCACTTACCGGGGGGAAGAAAG
>ERZ780141.1222-NODE-1222-length-15623-cov-11.385021_pt1 | contig 15623 bp, 14 predicted proteins | sample MGYA00433080_ERZ780141 | MGnify/ENA primary metagenome ERZ780141 (study PRJEB29588, sample SAMEA2154047) | human gut metagenome | biome: human gut; feature: human-associated habitat; material: faeces | place: Denmark | collected 2008/2010 ... | reverse complement strand
AAGGCATACCCTCGTCTATAGATATTGAATTCTTAGAATTAAACGACAACCCCTAATTATTCCGCTTACCTGTAATCGGCTTTGACTATGCTTTTGAGGTTGCGGATACTTATGATAAGCAATATATATGCCAATATCGGAGAGTGAATATTATAATAAGGTATGGCTATATGGTAAAATGGAGGGTTTTAGTCCAAAACAGCATATAAATAGCATTTATTGGTGGCGTCTGCCACAATGGCAGAATATTTGTGTCGACTTGTCGGCTGTTCTATATGTCATATTGGCACATTATGGTCCAAATCGCATAATAGAGGTTAGATAATCGCAGTTTGTCTCCTCTAAATGGAAAATAAGTTGTAACTTTGTTGAGCTAACAACTATCACGGTGATAACTACATGATACAAGAACTAAGAATAAAAAACTTCAGATCCTTCAAAGACGAGGTTGTGTTTAGCTTTGAGGCGAGTAAAGACGCGAGCTTTGAGGATTCTTATGTCGTGACTATGAAAGATGGAGCAAGACTGTTGAGATTTGCTGCGGTTTTTGGAGCCAATGCAAGTGGAAAGTCGAATCTCTTGGAGGCATTTGACTTTTTGAGGCACTTTTGGAAACGCAAGCCTAAGGATGCTGATGAGTCAACGGACGTAGAGCCCTTTCTGCTTGATTCGGTAACTTCTCGTGAGCCTTCCCTCTTTTATTTAAAGTTCTATGTTGGTGAGACTCGGTATGCGTATAAGCTTAAAATTGACCCATCGGCAGTGTATGAGGAGCAATTGAATGTGTATACGAGTGTTCAGCCTTCAACGCTATTTAGTCGTATGCTCGACGAAAACGAGAAGTCGGTTATCAAATTCAACTCTTCGCTAAAGTTAAACGACTTAACAGAGCAGGAAATAGCATTACGCTGCCTGAAGAATACGTCTTTGCTTGCCGTGATAAACACGGTGAACTCATCATTTGGCCGGTTGGAAGAAGCTCGAAATGAGCTTTGTGGGCACATCATGCCAACCATTGGGCCTTTAACGCACATGCTTAGTTTTGCAGAAAGGCGGATGGTTGATGATAATGATCTTAGGGAATATCTCTTGGGCTTCATAAGGAAAGCGGATTTTAATATTTCGAACGTTAGCATCGAAAAAAATAAGGAAGAGATACCAGAGCGTTTTAGGAAATTGTTGTTGTCTGATACAGAGGTCCCTGATGATACAAAAAAGAAATTGCAGAGTCAAAACTTCTTCGAGTCGCTAAACACACAATTTGAGCATGAAGTGAAGAATGCCCGTGGCGTAGAGACATACAGTATGTCAGAGGATCAACAAAGTAGGGGAACCCAGCGGGTTCTGGGCATTGAGGCAGCAATACAAGAATCTATTAAGACGCAGTCGTTCTTGGCGATCGATGAAATGGAGACTTCGCTAAACCCCATATTGCTCGATTTCGTTCTCCAAAGCTATTTGTTGGAGAAATCATCAAGTCAGTTGCTCATTACGTCACATTATGATGGATTACTCAACCGTGTGGATAAGTATATACGTAAAGACTCTGTGTGGTTTGCTGAAAAAAAAGATGATGGCTCTACCATGATTTATTCCTTGAATGGGGTACGCGGAGTCAACAAGATGCGTAATCTTCAGAAACGATACGAGGAAGGTAGCTTGGTTAATGCATATCCGCACATTTCAAAGTGACGCGTTTTTTAATGTCAATAGAACCACTTTTTAGATAGATAAATGAATAATCCCCCCCCCCACAGCTAATAACAGAGAAAAATACTCTTCGCTGGATGGATTGCGCGCTTATGCAGCAGTAGGCATCGTGCTAATGCACGTTCTGGCTAATCTTATGATTAAGCCAAGTGATAATTTCCTTACACGTGATATAATTCCATGGTTTACTAATTTCACATTGCTGTTCATGATTATAAGTGCGTTCAGTATGTGCTGTGGATATTATGAACGAGTAAAGTCGGGAGCAATAGCTCCAGCGAATTTCTATACGAAGCGGTATCATCGTACTTGGCCATTCTTCGCCATGATGGTGATGATTAGCTTTGCGATGGATCCATCGTGGAGTACGTTCTGCCAAAGTTTCGCTGACTTGACAATGTGCTTCAATCTCTTGCCTAATCCACATATTGAAGTGATAGGTGTGGGATGGTTCCTTGGTACGGTATTTACGTTCTATATGCTTTTCCCTTTCTTTACCTTCCTGCTGGATAATAAGAAGCGAGGATGGATGGTACTGTTGCTATCGTTGGTATTTTGCTATATAGCTATTGTGTATTTCGGTACTTCTGACTTTGTCGTGAAACCAATAGGAAAGGTGAATATTATTTATAGTGCTCCATTCTTTATCTCTGGTGGTATGATTTACCTCTACCGTCAGGGTATCAAGACTTGGGTAGAGAAGCATTGGATGATTGCTTTGGCATCATGTCTTGTGCTTACCGTATTAAGATTCGTTGTTGATATCAAGGGCTTGTTTATCTTGCCTGATTTATGGGTCTTTGCTGCTTGGCTCATGTATGCCATAGGTTCTAAGGATATCGTATTAAACAACAAGGTGGTTAAGTACCTAAGTGGTATCAGCATGGAGATTTATCTCTGTCACATGATGTTTTTTAGAGTAGCAAGTATGTTGCATCTGGATAAGTTTATTCACAACAATGACATGCTGTATGTCGCTACTTGTATTGCAACGTTGATAGGTGCGATTTGCTTCTCTCATATCATTAAATATTATATGTTCCCATACGTAGGGAATAAAATAACTTCTTATAAACAATGAAGATTTTATTAGCAAATAAGTTTTATTACCGCCGTGGCGGTGATTGTATTTATATGCTCAATCTGGAAAGGCTGCTGAAGGCGCATGGGCATGAGGTGGCGGTATTCGCCATGGACTATCCAGAGAATCTGGATACGCCTTGGAAGAAATACTTTCCTAAGAATATGAGCAAATTGATGGCATTTACCCGTCCATTTGGTGATAGGGAAGTGAAGAGTAAGTTCTCGCAACTGCTGAATGACTTTAAGCCCGACGTAGTACATCTTAATAATATCCACACGCAGTTGTCGCCGGTCATAGCTCAGTTGGCGCATGAGATAGGTTGCCGCGTGGTGTGGACCTTGCACGACTCGAAGTTGGTTTGTCCATGTTATACTTGCATGAGAGATGGAAAATGGTGCGAGGAATGTTTTACAGACAAGTTTGCCGTTGTGAAGCATCGTTGCATGCCGGGAAGCATTCCAGGTGCAGTGGTGGGGTATTTGGAGGCGAAAAAATGGAATAAGGATGTTTTGCAAAAGAATGTGGACTTGTTCCTACCGCCTTCGAAGTTTATGATGGATACTTGTGTGAAGGGTGGATATTCTCCAGAGAAGTTCAGGGTACTCTGCAATTTCATTGATGAGACTAAGCTCCCTGAGATATCTTCCCAGACACAGATAAAAGAGGATTACTATGTCTATTTAGGGCGTGTGATCGAGGTGAAGGGTGTAAGAACCTTATGTAAGGCGGCTGCCCAGCTCAATAAGAAGCTTATCGTGATTGGCAGCGGCGAGTTGCTTCCCGAACTGAAGAAGACTTATGAATCTTGTCCTCATATTGATTTTAAGGGGCAGATGCAATGGGAGGAGTTTATGCCTATCCTCCAAAAGGCGAAATTTATGGTGTTGTCATCGGAATGTAGCGAAAACAATCCTCTCACAGTAATCGAATCGCAGAGTTTAGGAACCCCAGTGTTGGGAGCTAATATCGGTGGTATACCAGAATTGATCAGCGACCAGACTGGTATGACATTCACATCTGGTGATGTCGATGACCTGAAGGATAAAATCAGAAGAATGTTTGAACACGATTTTGATTATCAAGCCATCGCCAATGATGCCATTGATAGATATTCATCGGAGGCTTATTATAAGAAGCTGATGAAGATATATCGCTAATTTGAATATGTAAGTGTTAAAAGGTTCCGATAGAAACCTTTGTTATACAAAATATCGCTACCTTTGCATAAACTTATTAATGAAGCATAAGACTATGCAATTAGAATTTAAAGGGCAGACTCATAGTATTGACGCCAATACATTGGTGAACATCTTGATTTATTATCAATCTATTGTTACAGAGGCCAATAAACAACTTAGTGGTGGAGATCGTGAGGTTACGCTTAAGGTTAATGCCTTGAAGCAAGGCTCTTTTGTGGTTGACGTTTCGGTTGCGCAGAATATTGTAGCTCAATTATTTTCTAAGGATACCATGGAATATGCCGCGGCATTATGTGCTGTGGTTGGTGGAGTTTATCAACTTTACAAATATTTTAAAGGTAAACCTGTTAAGACAAAGGAGGAGAAGAAAGCTGCTGATACTATTTTGAAATTGGGAGATAATGTAAATGTCACAGTAAATATCTACAATGAACAACCTGTGAGACAAGCTGTGTCAAAGTCAATGGAGACTGCCAATAATGATCCTTCTGTTGAGGGATTCACCATCAAAGATGAGGCTGGTGGGAAATGTGCAGAATTTGATCGCAAGGAGTTTGATGAATATATTTATGATGGCTTTGACGCAGAAGCATCTCAGCCTGAAGAAAGAATAGAGGAAGAGATAACAACACTTGTTATAGTTGGCTTAAATTTTGAGCGTGGCTCACGTTGGCAATTTATATATAATGGATTCAAAATCTCAATGATTGTCAAAGATGACGCTTTAATGCAGAAAATTGACGAAGGGGAGAGATTTGGAAAAGGAGATTCTATAAAAGTAAAGCTTAGGAGGGTACAGAAATACAATAAGGAATATGGTGCTTACGAAAATAAGTCTTATCGTATCGTGGAGTTTTTGGAGCATCTCATCCCGCCGAAACCAAAGAATATGTTTGACGAGAACTAATGTTCTTGTGCATCGAAAGGAAAAACAGAAATTTTAATTGGACTAAAGAATACAAAGAAACAACAGGGGTTGGCAAGAACTTAAAATAGAAGTTCTTGTTAACGCTTCTAAGCGTTTGACTTATAACAAATTATTTTATGTCAGAAAAGAAATTGAATGGTACGGTCATTGTGACCTATCGCTGCAACGCTCGTTGCTCTATGTGTAATCGTTACAAGGCTCCTTCGAAGCCTGAGGAAGAAATTTCTATAGAGACGATCAAGAAGTTGCCAAGGATGTATTTCACCAACATCACGGGTGGTGAGCCCTTTATCCGCACGGACCTGAAGGACATCGTGCGCGAGCTCTACAAGAAGAGCGACCGTATCGTTATCTCTACCAATGGTTTCTTCACTGACCGCATCATCGATCTAGCCACGGAGTTCCCACAGATTGGTATCCGTATCTCTATTGAGGGATTGGAGCAAACCAACAATGAGATTCGTGGTCTGAACAACGGATTCAACCGTGGATACACCACCTTGAAGAAACTTCGTGAGATGGGACTGAAGGATGTGGGCTTCGGTATGACCGTGCAAGACAGGAACGCTCCCGACTTGGTGCCGCTCTATGAGTTGTCGAACAAGATGGGAATGGAGTTTGCTACAGCATCGCTCCACAACTCATTCTACTTCGTGGAGGCTAAGAACATTATCCACGACCGTCCGATGGTAGCGCAAAACTTCGAGAACCTGATTAACGAACTGTTGAAGTCTAACTCGCCCAAGAAGTGGTTCCGCGCTTATTTCAACCATGGACTCATCAATTACATCTATGGCCAGCCTCGTTTGTTGCCTTGCGACATGAGTTTCGACACCTTCTTCATCGATCCTTACGGCGATGTGATGCCCTGTAATGGAACGAAGGACAAAGAAGTGATGGGCAACCTCAACCGTCAGAGTTGGGAGGAGCTGTGGAATTCACCCGAGGCCGAGAAGGTGCGCAAGAAGGTCCGCCATTGCGACCGCAACTGTTGGATGATTGGCTCTGTGTCACCGGCCATGCACAAGTATATCAAGGTGCCGGCCATGTGGGTGGTGAAGCACAAGCTGAAGAGCTTGGTGGGCCTGAAATACTCTATGTATGAGAACCCCATCTGTTGCGATTATCGCGACGGCAAGGTGACCAAGGAGCAACTCGACAAACTCTCGACATGCGACCTGAACGCTGTGGTAAACAACGGACTCTCAGACGACTCAAAGGAGGCACTCAAGGGTAAGCGTGGTGAAGATATCGTGAACGCCGACGTGGCCAACCAAGGCTATGAGAAGACCGTGAAGGAGAGTGATCGTGAAGTAAAAATTAATTAATCAGTAGAAACAAAGGCAAGCCCGGGGCAACGGTCTTGCCTTTCTGAAGTTTCCTGGAAGCGCACAAAACAAGATTAGGTAAAAAACTATGCCTTATTGGTTAATTACAGAGTAATTATATTATAATTACATGGTATTATTATGTTTTTATCCTGAATTATTTGCTCATGTCGGGTAAAAGTGCCAATTTTGCAGTTGAAATGGCAAACCATTGTGTAAGAACTTACGGCCATATTGCTATTACAAGATATGAAGACGACAGATCAGATACTTAAAATAAAAGCAACGGTGCTTTACATATTGAAGTCGTTGCCCAAAGGCGTGGACTATATCCACCTTTTTAAGGTGATGTATTTTGCGCAACAAGATCAATTGGCAATGTATGGGAAGCCTGTTATGTATGATACATTTGTGGCTCGTAAGCATGGCCCTGTTCCTACGCTTACTTACAAGGTTCTGAAAGGCGTTGAGGGGAAAATAGACCTTACTTCTCCAGAATTGAAGGATTTTGCACAATCTATTTCGGTTAGCTCAGCAGATGGCCATCAAGTGGTATTCCTCAAGGAGGGTGCAGAATGCGACATGGATGAGTTGTCGGCTGCTGATTTGAAGACCCTGAATAAGTGGATTGAAAAATGCAAGGACATGGGGGCTTTTGACTTGTCGGACCTTTCGCATGACAAAGCGTGGAAAAATGCAAAGAGAAAGGCGGATGAAACCGGTGAAGACGTTAAGATTACCATGTACGATATGGCAAAAGCTGCGGGAGCTTCAACCGGCATGTTAGGCGTTATAAGAGAACGTCAAATGATTCGCAAGGCATTGGCATGAATTTAAGGGAATTACAGGATTCGTATCTTAATGAAGTCCGTGCTGTAACTGAGGAAAAATTAGAGATTGGTAGCCTGATTCGTACCATTATATCTGTGGATGAAGGACTGGTCTTAAAAGGAAGAAGGGAAAAGCCGAAGCGTCTTGTTATCGTTGGCGTGGACAAGGATACAAAGACGTGTTTTGGTTCTGTCTTGGTAAATACGAAGATGAATCCTAAGGCTCATTACACCGATAGTTATCTAAAGGCTCAATATCTTTTGGAACAAGCAAATTATCCTGAATTCCTCAAATATGACAGCTATGTGGATTGTGGAGAATTGTTTGCCATTCCGCTGTCCAAATTGTTAAGCGGCGAGTATTTTGGAAAATTGACAGAGAATGATTTGAATGGCATATTTCGGATATTGGAGACAACTGACACCTTGACAACCAAAGAGAAAAAGCGCTTTGGGATAAGAAGGAGATGAATCCTCATTCGGCGAACATAATCGTTTTTTGGACAATAGAGTCAATTTTAGGTTGGCCAACAGCTTACGCTGAGGCTTATTATGAACACAAAATTTGTTTTGTGTCGTGCAGATTGCGCGGATACAGGAAAGGCCCTCGGTCAGCGGCGATCACTTGGATGCACTGAAGAGAGCTATTTCGTTTTAACATAAGAGATGACGGTTGGCGGGACTTCCGGTATGGGAGGTTGTGCCAGGCGGTTCATCGTTAATGATCCTTATTTGATTATGAAAATTGTAGTGACAGGCACTCGTGGTATCCCGAATATCATGGGTGGAGTGGAGACGCATTGCGAGGAACTGTTTCCTCGGGTGGCCCAACATGGTTTTGACGTGACGGTGATTCGTCGTTCGAACTATGTGAAGGATGCGTTGGCGGAATGGAAGGGCGTGAAGCTCATGACGATTGCTTCGCCCAAGAAGAAATCGTTGGAGGCCATTATCCATACGTTTCGCGCCATCAATGCGGCGAAGCGCTTGGGCGCCGATGTGCTGCATGTGCATGCCATCGGACCGGCCCTGTTGGTGCCATACGCCAAGTTACTGGGCATGAGGGTGGTGTTCACCCATCATGGCCCCGACTACGATCGCGACAAGTGGGGCTTCGTGGCCAAGACCGCCCTGAAGATGGGCGAGCGCATGGGCTGCATGTTTGCCGACGATGTTATTGTGATCTCAAATGTCATCAAGGATCTCATCGCTAAGAAATATGGTAGAACAAAGAATGTTCACCTTATATATAATGGGGTGTCGGAGCCTGAGATTTGCGATTACCCAGACTATTTCAAAGAGCTGGGTATAGAGAAAGGCAACTACGTTTTGGGCATGTGCCGATTTGTTCCGGAGAAGAACCTGCACCATCTGGTGAAGGCGTTTGTGAAATGGAAAAAGGCACATGAGGATTCCGACGTCAAGCTTGTGCTGGCTGGCGACACCGATTTCGAGGATAGCTATTCCTTGGGGCTCAAGGAGATGGCTCGGAAGAACGGTGTGGTGCTGACGGGTTTCATCAAGGGCAAGAAGCTCCACTCGTTGTTGACCCATTGCAAGTGCTACTGCCTGCCTTCGTCGCACGAGGGACTTCCTATCGCCTTGCTGGAGGCCATGAGCTACGGCGTGAAGGTGGTGGTGAGCGACATACCCGCCAACCTCGAGGTGGGATTGCCCAAGGAAGATTATTTCCCTTGTGGTGATGTGGATGAACTGTCGCGTAAGCTCGGAAAGATCATCGAACAACCCTTGCAGCACATCGACTACGATATGAGTAAGTACGACTGGAGCAAGATTGCCCAACAGGTGACCGACATCTATAAAAAATACGAGAAATAAACGGATGACCAACTTTCTGCAAGAGGATCAAGCGCGCATGGTGCGCAAGTTCTTCCAACTGTTGCGTCTGGCCATAGGATCTTCCTCGGAGGTGCCGCAGGTAGCCAAGGACGAATGGCCTGCTATCTACGTCCTTGCCCTGAAGCAGACCCTATTGGGCATTGCCTTTGACGGCATGCGGAAGATGGGAGCCTCGGCAGAGGTGGATCCCGATCTGCTGATGACATGGATGGGAAAGTGCAAGCTGATTGAACGGCGCAACTATAAGCATCTGGCTGCTGTGGTGAAAGCCGTTGAATGGTTTGGTAAGAAGGGATTCAGATCGTGTATTTTGAAAGGAGTGGGCAACGCCTTGTTGTACCCCAACCCGATGCATCGCGTGTCGGGCGACATAGATGTGTGGGTGGAAGGACGACCGTCGGAGGTGATAGCTTTTGTGCGCTCTATTGCGCCAAAGGAAAAGGCAAGTTATCACCACATTGAGTTTCCGAAGCTCGATGACATCCCAATGGAGGTCCATTATCGTCCATGCTACCTTCAATCCCCATGGCACAACCATCGTTTGCAAGGGTTCTTTGCCACTATGGCCCAAGAGCAGTTTGCCCATGAGGTGAAGGTGGAGCAGGGGGCGTTTGCCACGCCAACGGCTTCGTTCAACGCCATCTACCAGTTGGTGCATATCTATAACCACCTGTTTCAGGAGGGCATTGGGCTGCGCCAATTGCTCGATTACTATTTTATCATGTTGAATGTAGAGTGTGGACCAACTCAACCTTCTACCTTTAATATTCAGCTCACTCTTCGACGCTTAGGCTTATGGAAGTTTGCTGGTGCGGTGATGTACGTGCTGCATGAGGTGTTCGACTTGCCCGAGGACAAGATGATTGCTCCGATGGATGAACAACGTGGACGATTGTTGCTCGAAGAAGTGTTGAGAGGTGGCAACTTTGGTCAGCATGACGAAAGCCACCATCATTTACAAGGTGCCGTAGGTCATAACATCTTGCGATTACAGCGTGACTTCCGCTTGCTTCGGTACTATCCCGAAGAGGCGTTGGCCGAGCCCTTCTTCCGCCTATGGCATTTTGTCTGGCGGCGGAGGCACGCGTAATGATGGGACGTGGAAGAAACTACATGGCTATAAGTAAAATCAAAACACTATGGAAGTAATAAAGACTGAGATTGAGGGCGTGGTGATCATTGAGCCGCGTATCTTCAAGGACGCTCGTGGATATTTCTTCGAGAGTTTTTCGCAGAGGGAGTTTGACGAGAAGGTGCGTCACATCGACTTCTGCCAGGACAATGAGAGCATGAGTAGCTATGGCGTGATGCGTGGCTTGCATTTCCAGCGCCCGCCGTTCACCCAGAGCAAGCTGGTGAGGTGTGTGAAGGGTGCCGTGCTCGATGTGGCGGTGGATATCCGCAAGGGATCGCCCACCTACGGCAAGCATGTGGCGGTGGAACTGACCGAAGACAACCATCGCCAGTTCTTTGTGCCCCGTGGCTTCGCCCATGGCTTCGCGGTGCTGAGCGAGACGGCCGTGTTCCAATATAAGTGCGACAACTTCTACCACCCGGAGGCCGATGGCGGTATTAGCATCCTTGATGATAGTCTGGGCATCGACTGGCACATTCCCACCGATCACGCCATCCTGTCGGAGAAGGACACGAAGCACGACTTGCTAAAAGACTTCGACAGTCCGTTCGACATCAACGTCAATTTATACAAATGATGATTGAGGGGACGCACATTTGCGCCCCCTCAATTTTTAAGGTTCTTCCGTTTAATGCATAGATGAGATATGGAATGGCTGAATGGGCTAAAAGAATCGTAGCGATAGAGCAACGCGCCCTGGAAGGGCAACAGCCTTCTATTTATGCTTTTGCCCCATCGGACCGCATATCCACGCATTTAACGGAAGAACCATATTTTTTAGAGTCCCCATTTATAGCCAACGGTAAACGTCAATGAGCGATTGTGAGCGGCGGGTCCGTAAGACCTGTTCCACTTATCGCCATCCTGGCGCAAGTTGGTCACTCCGAAATTGTATCTCAGATCAGCCACAAGGTTCTTGTATTCGTAGCTTATGCCAACAGGGACCGATAGGGCAAACGTTTTGATGAAGGCCCCGCTACTGGTTGTGGCGGGCTTACCCTTATAGCTGATTGCAAAATCGCCACTTGTGCTCCTGCTTACGGCAAACTCAGGCTGTAAACCGGCCTTTAGGGCAAGCCCTTTCCATACATACACATTGGCGAGGACAGGGGTGGCTATGCTGTTGAGATTGACTTTCAGATCGTCTTTAAAATCAAACTGTTCGCCATTGGGCGTTCCTCTCTTGCCCTTGGTGCCATACTTTGCTCCTTGTTGGGTGTAGAAAACACCTACGGAAAGACCGAACAAGCTGGTAAACTGGTATTGCGCTTCGACACCTGCGGTAAACCCCGCCTTGCGTTTTTGGTTTTCATACGAAATCAGTCCCCATTTTCCTGGATCAGAATCGGGAACAAATATAGTGCCTTCGGTTCCTGAAACGTCTGGCATTACGGCATAAGCAACATAAACAGGCAATTGGCCAGTGATGTTGCTTACCGTTACACCCACCTTGGGTGTGACAGAGAAGGTGCGCGCCTTCTGCTGGGCGCTTGCGGTTGAAGCAGCTATGAGCAGGGCTGCTAAAACCAATAATTGTTTTTTCATTGTTGTGTATGATATGATTTATGCGAAATTCGACAAGCAAGTGCAAATTTACATCATTTATTCGTAAAAGTACCCGCATGCGTTTAAAATTCCAATGATGTAAAAAAATGCTTCCAACGCTGAAGCGTGATTCAAATATTATTGTTACTTTTGCCAACAAATAACAAACATGAAAATGAAGAGGACCCTTCTGTCAGCTTTCGCATGAGCCATGGTGGCAGCGTTGTCCTTGACTACAAAATATCAATAAAACGAATTATTAAGGAAATACAGGTTTAACACGCCAAAGAGTTATAACGATATTATGAAGATCGGATTGTTTATTCCTTGTTACGTCGACGCATTGTATCCTGAAGTGGGAGTGGCCACCTACAAGCTCCTGACAAGCCTCGGGCTCGACGTTACCTACCCTCTCAAGCAAACTTGCTGCGGACAGCCCATGGCGAACGCCGGCTTTGAGAAGATGGCCACCGACATTGTGCGCCACTTCGACGACATCTTCCGAGAGTTCGACTATGTGGTTGCGCCGTCGGCATCGTGTGCGGCCTTTGTGAAGCTATATCATCCCCGACTTGCCAAGGGCAATCACGAATGTCTCACGTCGAAGAAGATCATGGACGTGGTGGAGTTTCTGCACGACGTAGTGAAACCAACAAGCCTTAAGGCTCACTTCCCCCACATCGTTAGCGTGCATAATTCGTGTCACGGCGTACGCGAGCTGCATCTGTCGTCGCCTTCAGAAAGACAGGAGCCTCAGTTCAACAAGATCATCGACCTCCTCAAGCTCGTGGACGGCATCACCATCCGGGAGCCGGAGAGAAAAGACGAGTGTTGCGGATTCGGCGGAATGTTCTCCATAGAAGAGCCCGACGTATCGAAACGCATGGGAGAGGACAAGATTGAACGTCACATGGCTACGGGAGCCGAATACATCACCGGTCCCGACTCGTCGTGCCTCATGCACATGCAGGGCATTGCAAAGAAGGAGAACAAACCTATAAAATTCATACACGTGGTAGAGATATTGGCAGCAGGACTATGAGCACACTACATTCAGAAGCGGCGCGACGCTTCAACGATAACAGGGAAAAGACCACTTGGCACGACGCCACCTTCTGGTCGTTAAGGCAAAAGCGCGACAACATGGCGTCGGGGTTGCCCGAATGGGAGGAACTGCGCGAACACGCCAGCCAGATAAAGCAGCATACCGTTACCCACTTGGCCGACTATCTGGAGGAGTTTAGCGCGCAGCTGGAGAGCCGTGGCGTCATTGTGCATTGGGCTAAGGACGCCAATGACTTTAACAACATTGTGCTCGACATTCTGCAGAGTCATGGCGTGAGGAAGATGGTTAAGAGCAAGTCGATGCTTACTGAGGAATGTGCCATGAACCCGTTTCTTGAGAGGCACGGCATCGACGTCGTGGAGACCGACCTTGGAGAACGCATCCTGCAACTGCTCCATCAGAAGCCGAGCCACATCGTTATGCCTGCCATACACCTCAAGAGGGAAGAGGTGGGGCGGATGTTTGAGGAGAAAGGCATCAGTACGGAGAAAGGCAATGATGATCCCACCTACCTTACACAATGTGCGCGCAAGCATCTGCGTAACCAGTTTATGGAAGCGGGAGCGGGAATGACTGGATGCAATTTCGGTGTGGCCAAGACTGGCGACATCGTGGTTTGCACCAACGAGGGCAACGCTGATATGACGACCTCAATGCCCAAGCTGCATCTCGTGGCAATGGGAATAGAGAAGATTGTACCCGACTATAAGTCGCTCGCCGTATTCCAACGACTGCTCTGTCGGTCCGCTACAGGACAGCCCACCACGGCTTACACCTCCCACTTCCGCCAGGCAAGACCGGGAGCGGAGATGCACGTCATCCTCGTGGACAACGGGCGAAGCGATATCCTCGCCAACGACGAGCATTGGGAAACGCTGAAGTGCATTCGCTGCGGAGCCTGCATGAACACGTGCCCCGTATATCGCCGATCAGGGGGCTACTCTTACACCTACTTCATCCCAGGGCCTATCGGCATCAACCTTGGCATGCTCCACGATGCGTCGCGCTATAACGACAACGTAAGCGCTTGCACGCTCTGCCTCTCGTGCGACAATGTGTGCCCGGCTAAGGTCAATCCGGGTTCGCAGGTTTATATGTGGAGACAGAAGCTCGACTCGCTGCATAAGGCCAACACAATGAAGAAGTGCATGTCGAAGGGAATGGAAGAACTTTTCGATCATCCCCAGTTCTATTCTTCAGCCCTGCGTCTGGCTCCTCTTGCCAACCTCATACCCGAAGGCCTTACGCACATCCGCACCCTCAATCCGTGGGGCGTGGCGCACGCAATGCCTAATTTTGCGAAGGAATCGTTCCATACAATGTGGAAGAAAGGAAAACTGAAAAAGCAATGACATACAAAGACGAACTATTGGAGAAGTTGAGACGCAACACGCGCGAACAATATCCGATGCCCGACACACCCATAAACGGCATATCATACGACGACACGCTAAGGCAGTTTGTGGAGATGAGCAAGTCGGTGGGCAGCAACGTGGTGATGGCTAAGCCGGGCGAAAACCTCAACGACATTGTGAGAAACGCCTATCCGGAAGCAAAGGCCATTGCCTCTAACATCGCAGAACTAACCATCGCCACCATCAATCCCGACACCGTAGCCGAGGCCAAGGACCTTAACGGCACCGACGTAGGAGTGGTGTGCGGCCAGATTGGAGTGGCGGAAAACGGTTGCGTATGGATTCCGCAGGACATGAAGGAGAAAGCAGTGTGCTTCATTAGCGAATATCTGGTCATCGTTCTCCCGAAGAGCGGCATCGTGAACAACATGCACGAGGCATACGACCGCATCCGCATGCCCAAGACTGGGCTCGGCACATTCATCTCAGGACCCTCAAAGACGGCCGACATCGAGCAGGCGCTGGTAATGGGAGCGCAGGCAGCACGCGGCGTAACCGTTGTAATAAGGGAAGAATAATATATGGCGATAGCAGCCTACCAGTGACATTAAACTATGGCGGAGAGCAGCACCTTGTGCTTTTCAACTTCAAATGTCAATCGGTATCAACATTTGATGCTGACAAGCGTCCTATCACACCAGGAAGAATTCAGTTGGAACTCGAATCTATCATTGTTGACAATGTAATCGTCCAAAAAATCGATGGCTATTCTGGAGAAGAATTCTTGCTTAGTATTATTAACGAAACGAATACTGTTACGAAATAAACGACACCCGCTACGCTCATTTCAAGAAAATCACATGCTACATCGGTTTACAATCCAAGGTTAGGAGGGTAAGCAACAAATCAGCAACAGGTTTTGGAAGAAACAACAGCGGCTATCACTCATGAAGAGAGTTGATAGCCGCTGTTGTTGCTTGTGAGCGTCCTACCCGTGTGGTTGGGGTTTCACGTTCTCTATTCGTATCTGTCACAAGACAATGTCGACTGGCGGAATGTCGTGTACCGCATAACTAATTGGTTGCTGACGAAAGTGACCGTGCGCCAGGACCATAAGAAGAGTCTGCTTCCAACCGTACTGATAGCCGATGACACGGATCTTCCAAAGACGGGCATGCATATGGAATCCATAGGCAAGATATTCTCGCATGTACACCAGAAGTGTATTTTGGGATACAAGGCTCTTATGTTGTGTTGGAGTGATGGCCGCACGCAGTTCACACTCGACTTCTCGCTTCATGGTGAGAAAGGCAAGATTGGAGGCAAGGAACAAGGGCTTACCTCAGAACAGAGGAACGGGCGTTATGAGCGCAAACGTGACAAGAAGTGCCATATTGCCAAACGCAAGGAAGAGTATTTTATGAGCAAGGGGGTTAAACTTTTGGATATGGTGAAGGATGCGATACGCAACAAGATACCTTTCGATTACTTGCTGGTTGACAGTTGGTTCACATGTACCGAACTGGTTGATTTCGTTTATCGCCGCCACAAGAAATTCCATCTTCTCGGCATGGCAAAGATGG
>ERZ780141.1220-NODE-1220-length-15633-cov-6.205610_pt1 | contig 15633 bp, 14 predicted proteins | sample MGYA00433080_ERZ780141 | MGnify/ENA primary metagenome ERZ780141 (study PRJEB29588, sample SAMEA2154047) | human gut metagenome | biome: human gut; feature: human-associated habitat; material: faeces | place: Denmark | collected 2008/2010 ... | reverse complement strand
TACCTGTAAATGTTCGGGCTATTGCCCACGATCAAGTGACCTGGAAGCGGATTTAGTGCGGCCCTGTTTCAGCCCGACCGTTCCGTCGTGATGTCGTTGATTCAGTTTTAGGTTCTTACACCGTTATGAGATAGAAGCAGAAAACCCATGTGCTTTGAGCCAGGTACGAGCGATCTGCACTTTTTCTTCCGGTGCGTTCTTAATCTCGCAAATTGCTTTATAGACACCAGCCCAAAATACCACATCAGGTACGTTTGCACTGTCACTATCGCCATACTTCGCGCAATACGCCTCAATCTTCTTCCTATCTAAGCTGAAAAGCGCCTCATTGCGTTCTTTCACAAAATTCGCAACTGGATTCATCTCTACACCTCCTATGTCTTTTCTGATATCGGCTCATCATCCAAGTAGAACCGAGTCACGTTGTCTTTGCCAAAAGTTGCCCGTTTAACTGCCAAGAGTGCAGAGACAACGCTATCTATACTCTCTGGCTTTGAAAAGAGCATTGCAATATCATCATGCGGATGATAAGCGCCTTTGACGGTTTTACTCAAATCCGCGTCGCTATCAATCCCGCCGATTTCAGTCGGTTCACGATTCTGGAACACGAGCATTGCCTGTGGTTCTTCTATCGTTCCAGCCATAGAAACCAATATACTCACGTCTCCGCTTCCAAACTGGATACGATTTAAGTGCGTATATACCATCCTGATCTCACCTCACCACAAAAGTGTCTAATCCTATATCGCTTTTTCCATAACCATATCGGTCATTGCAAAACGAAGGAGCTCCTCCGGGTTAGAACGCGGGTCTATCCACTCGTCTATTCTTTCTTTCGGAAAAATCAATGGCATTCGGTCGTGAATCCTCAACCACCTCGAAACAATTTGGGTCGTAGAAATAACAGCAAAACGATTCGTCCATCACAAGGTACATTCCGTCTTTATCCCGCCCTATAGCCTTGTACAAGGAGCCATAATTCAAATCGAAGAGTTCGCCGTCATATGCATGGGTGACGCATTTCACGATTGCCTCATAATCGTTCAGAAGATTGTCTTCATCTGAGATCACAGTAAAATCTTCAAACTTGTTGAAATCAGTAACGCGGCCATCATTTCCACGAACATGAAGGCTATCTCGTTCACCTTCCCAATACTCAAGGAAAAACGCCTCATAGCACTTTCCATGCGAAAACTTTTCATCCGAAGGTCCATTATATCGAACTGTTGCGGGCTTCATTATTTTGCTCATATTCATCCTGGCACGTAGCCAATTCTATTGACTCCGATCACGCCGCGTCGCAAAACCGTAATATCAATAGTCTCATAATCTGTCTTGTTGATATCTGTTGTGCGAGCATGTGCTCTGGGAATCTCTACTCTATCTATCTGCGTTCTTGGAATAGGAATAGTCTCCACACCAAGTTCGTTCATTACTTCTTCTGGTAATTCGTAGTTTTGCTCCACCAAGCCAAAACAAGTAAAGCCGGTATCCACGCAGAAAGAAATCAGCTTCTTCTTGCCAATATTGTAAAGCACACAGAAAGAGGTGCCTATAAGACTACCCAGCAAATAACCCACAACAGGTAATTCAAATCCAAGAGCCTGCCCAATAATGCCTCCAATATGTGCTCCGATAAGATACCCTCCCGAAACTACGACCGTATCGACAAATGCAGATCCCATCTGTTTTGTCGTCATCTTACCAGCGGCAACAAGGATACTGTTTTTGATCGTCTGCATTACAAGGGCAACAACTGTTCCGAGGACAGTAGGATTGATTCCTTTGAAAGCTTCGCCAAGGACTCCGGCATCACACATTATTTTGAGAGAAGACGAAACGGAACCGCGCAGAAAACCTTCTGCTCCAGCGGATATCCCTTTTGTGCCCATCTTTTTAATCTGTTGAACATCGAGTTCCCCATGCTTAATAAGGAAATCGATTGCTTTATATATTTCAGGCGCAAGTTGAACAGCAACCGTTACCGCCGCAGCAGTATATCCGGCTTTTAATGCCTGTTTCAGCAGATGCTCTGTTTTAATTGCACTCTCAACAGACACGCCATGTTCTTCAGCGTTAAAAGACTTATCCTTGCTCTCCTTTGCAATTTCCTCAAGCTCTTTTCTGGATGCGCTTCTTGAGCTGATACCTTCCTCGTTCTTTATTGTGTCCGTCAACTCAGTTTCCGTTTCAGCATAGGCTTCTGAGACTTCACTTCGTATTGGTTGATTTCTCAAAGCTTCTCTATGTGCTGCGGCTCTGGCGTCTGTAAGTTGATCGGAGGGAACAAGCCGTCCTTGTCCTTTATAGCTGGCATTTCCTGTTTCCGGCGTAAAACGTGCTTGAGCCTTAGCTGTTTTTTCGGCTGTGACATACGATTTTGCGCTATATGCTTTTCCAGAATCCAACTGGATATCAACAGAGTCTTTAGCTGTGCTATGTAACACCGCTGCTCTGTCAGCAGAGTCTGCTGCAACGGCATCAACATTGAAAGTGCCGGAACCCCATTCTTCAAGCATATATCCTTGGAGCTGGCCTATTCCCAGATTTCTATATTGGTGATTATTGATATTATCTTCGAGCTGCTTTATAGCTTGTTCAATGGCATCAACATATGAAGCTCCCATGTTTGCAGCAACATCAGCACCTAATATCTCAGTGGCAAATGCCCAGCCTTGCTGCACAGCACTATTCTTCTGCATTTGCGGCCTCCTTACTGATTCATAAACTTTTCGAGCCCGTCATTATAAAGATGAACTACACCATAGAACAGCATCTGGCGCTTCATCAAGTTCTTATCTCTGAACAGCTCCTCTGATTTAGCAGCCACATGGCTACCCATTTTCCCGATAGCGTCTGCACCATTCTTCAAAGCTTTCTTTGTGGCACTGAGGATAGCAAACGGCTTATGTTTTTTCTCATTTTCGACCTGCTCAGATTTCTCGCCAGTGGTTTCCTCTTCTATTTCCTCGCTGATGTCCTCGTCAGTTCCTGTGATTGCTATATTATCTTTTAGTGTTTTCAAAAAGTCAGGGACCGGCAGATCTGAAAGTTTTTCAAGGAAAGCATCATATCCTTCACGATTAGTGAGCGCCTTTGGCTCAACATATAAAACAGCCTGATTGCCTGCCCATCCGTATTTAACTCCGGAGTCATCAAATTTCACATCAATAACCGGAATGAGCTTGTCAGTACCTTTAACATCGCCAAGGAACAAAATTTTACCGGAGATATTGCCTGCTTTCTTGTTTCCGAGCCAAACCTTTTCTGTCCAGGAGACGATATTGATTGAATCATCTCTCGTCCCGATCACATCATTATCCATGTCATCGTGAGTCTCAACCATTTTCTTAAGCTGATTCATCAGAAGCTCGTCTTTATAGACAACGATCAGTGTTTTTTTAGTCTCAAACATATATGCCTCCTGTTTCATTCATTTGTGGGTGTGTCTTTAGGATTATGGCAATAATCGTAATACCAGCACTCATACGGATGCGAGCATTGGAAACCTGGCTCGACATCTACTTCATTCGGCTCCTTTTGCATTCGGTTCAGATCCCATATGTTATCATTAACCCATTTTGCATAGCTCTTTGCTTTTTCTGTTACATCATTAATCTCAAACGGGTCATTCTCTATAGGTCCATGAGTAACAATGAAGATTCTTCCGATATTGAGTTTGCACCTGTTCATAATGTAATACTGAAAACCAGCGTCCCGTACAAACTGATCGTAAACATCCGGAGCGTTCTTGACTTCATAAAAATCATATCCATCACCGGTCTTCCTGAGAATATCAACAGCGCAGTAGTTGCTGTAGTAACTAAACGCTGCTTCACAGATCACAGGGGTTCCTTTTTCCAGGTGTTCTGCGGTCTTTGCAACCATTGCTTGCTTATCGGGAATGGTCGTACCCGGCCTATAGACCGTCATCTCCTCAAATTCGCCGAACATCGCCATTGCACGATCCCCAAAATCATTTCCGGCATCAAGTCTTTTCTGTATTTCCGGCGGTATGACTTTCAAATCGGGTTTATGCTTGTCCAGCCAAAGCATCTTTCGGCACTGCATCCCTCGCATGAAATCAGTTTTTGTGATACCCATTTACTGTCCTCACTTTGTAGAAGGATTAGATTTATAAAACGGACTTAGGTTAATAAAGAGGGATCTAAGTTTTTCTGGGTCATCGCAGCTCTTGAACAAATATTCAAGAAGCTCCTCCTGTCTTGCCTGCCCAAGAGTAAGGCGGTACATTGAAAGAATTTTGATCAGTCGCTCATAGGCAAGACCGTCCCGGCTAAAAGGATACATCGGAACTTGACGCTCTATTTTGATCATATCGTCAGTCTCTCGGAGACCCCAATAGGGTATTAGATCGGACGAGCCGTCAGTCTTCTCAGATTTTGCAGCTACTTCAAACATTTCATCCCAAATATCTTTAGTGAAATGAATATTGCCGTACCTCTTTGCGATATTTTGGCGGATAGCCAAGCATTCAAACCTATTGATGCGGCCTTCTCTCTGTTCCAGGTCAATGGGGTTGGACGGGAGATTCCAATGAACAATCTTCCTGCAGTAGTTATGGAAGTCAAGGCCCTCCTGCCCAATGGATGTGGTCGCCAGCACAAAAGGTCTGAACGGAGAATTAAAGGCGTTTCTGATTGTCTTCTTTCTATCTGCATCCTTTTCTTTACCATCGCCTTTCGTAAAGGCAACGGCAAAATGAGTTCGGATATTTGTCGGACGGTCCTTTGCCCCCATTACTCGCTTCTGAAAACTGTTATAGGTATCAATAGTGTACTGCGTCGTTCTGATATCCATTGACTCAAGCATCTGACGGTGAATCTGCCGAATAAGGACATCGTCATGATCAATGCCGCTTGAAATCAGATGGGCATATTCATCAAATACAGCCTGCAAATTTCCTTGCTTGCAATAAGTTAAGAGATTCATCCAGTGGGCATCATCAGATTTGCGACCACAGGCAAGCTCGACAATGGCCGTTGACTCTGCTGTATTCATTCGATTGATGAACACTCGGGCAAGCTGGCTCGGCATATAACTTTCAAGCTCTTCGCCATCAACAAGATAATTATTGTACGTCCTGTTGATGCAGTTTGCCGGCGCAGCTATGGCCATGTCTGTTAGAACATCGAGCAGATCATCAGGCTTTCTTCCAAGATTGCCGCATTTCTCTCTATGTGTTTCGTAGAACAAGTCAAGCAAAGCTTGCAGATGTGTTCTAAATCCCTTTGACCGATTTGCTTTCTCATCATCATCGTAATCAGCGAGCTTATCGCTGCTTTCAAGCCAGTGGTATGTGTATTGGGCTCCATCCAAAAGAAGCGGGGCAATATAATACCAGCGTTTATCGACGTTGCCTCTGCTTGTTCCTTCAAACTCCTTCAAAGGTTCTTCAATCTGTGTTTTGATTTGTCTTTGAATCTCCCGGATGGAAAGACCATTGTTCAGACAGTCGATGGGATTGTAGCATTCCGTAAGAAATCTGGAAGGATAGATCAGGCAGAACAAATACATGCCATTGGGAGTGCCATTACTGACGGAAAAATTCATTCTTGCTGACGGATATCTCTTCTCGCCGCTGTAGAAGTAATGGACATCCCGCTCCTGATAGTCTTTAGCGAGTTTGCCTACGGTTCTTCTCTCAGCCTCATAGGAGATCATGCTGGCAAGCATACGCGGCACCATTTCCCACGAAGAGAATACGAGTGTCTTTGACATAGCTTCTGTATCTTTATATACGCCATGCAATTCGTAGTACGGTTTCGAGGGAGGCATCCAAAGGAGTTTTTCAACACCTCTTTGCAGAACAGAGTTCAGAACGCGTTCCAGTCTGGCGTTATTGCTTGGGATTCTGTCATACCTGTCAATCGCATTTCGATTAAGCCAAAAAGTGTCCTTCTTGATCTTCTTTAATTCCTGCGGATTTTTCTTGAAGTATTGTTCGACATTCCGTTTCAACTGATAGTCTCTCATAAACGACATCAAGTACGGTGTCGATTTGATGTAATCAACCGGAACGTGATAGTTAGCACCGATCTGATCTAACAACTGCTGTGCTTGGACATATGAACGTATATCCCGCTCTAATACATCAAGCGGGATATGGACGTCACTATCGTCAATAATATCTGCGTTTTCTTTGGCGGAAATCCTTTCGGTTCTGCATACCGTCTGATACATTGCATCTTCTGCTGCGGTTTTTGCTGAAAGGATAGAGGTATCGCCAAGGGTAAGTTCTTTAAGCTTAACAGAATAGTCTTTCCACACGGTTAAGAACTTCGCTTCGGAAACTGCGTCCTCGTTGAGGAAGTTCATAACTGACAGGAACTCTGTGTAATGCTCGTCGATTCGCGCCTCGTCAATTTCCTCTGGAGTAGAGTACATCTTATAAGGTGTTGCAGATAGGAGCAACATTCTCACATCATCTGCGTGGAAGAACCGGTTTGCCAGCATTCCAGTTTCAGACTCAGGATCAGAGTTCAACAGATACTTAAATCTTTGAAACTCATCCATGATTACCAGGTCAGGTTCAAGCTTACTCAAACTGATTTTTGCAAAGATTACACGAAGCTGACCAATGATGCCGTTTTCTCCGACACGCTTCCCGTTATTTGCTCTGATATTCTTGCATAACTCTTTGATGGCTTCCATAAAGGTCAAATCGTCATGCCAAATAGTAGCAAGCTCTTGAGCCAAGTGCTCCTTCATATATGCGAAGTAACGGCCTCCGGACTTCTCGTTGCAAGCTGTCGCTTCCTGTTCATAATAGTTTTTGCACCAAGCGTTCCATCCGGAAGTTGCGTAATCCATCATTGCTACTTCCAGCTCAGAAAGATATTCTTGTAGCTCGGGCAATCTTTTCAGGATTGCAAACATCAGCGCCCGTTCTTCTTTTGTTCCGGCTCCTGCTGTCATGCGAAAAGAAGTGTCCGGCGTCAAAGGAATGAGCTGAATATATCTATCCAGAAGTTCCGAATCATTCTCCTGCTTAAAAATGTTCAGATGCTGCATTGAAAGTCTGGATGAAGAAGCGCTCTCGGTTTGTGCCTCACTTGTGATACGTAGTTTTCTCAGGTTCTGATCAGCTATTGCTGCATTGGAACAAATATAGACGACCTTAAAGAGGCTGTCGCCCTCTTCTCTGCGTAACCGTGCAAGTTTTGCGACCGTTCCTCTGGCTATCAGCGTCTTTCCAAGGCCAACTTCATCAGATACGAGTACCCGTCGCTGGCCGTGGCGGTAAAGATAGTCAATGCGGTTTACAGTGGCTTGCTGGAAATCTTTCAACCCCCCCATTATTCGCTCTTCGATTTGCTCAAGCTGATCAACTACGTTAGCCACTAATCTTCACCGCCTTTTTGAAGGCCTCATATAATGCTTTGAACTGGTCAGGGATAATTCCATCCTCGGAAATTGTCTTCATAAGGTATTCAATCCCTTTGAATTTTTCAGGAGCATTAGCAGCAGTTTGCAGCATCTTCTCATATAGTGCAGGCACGCGATAAACTGGCCTGTTCTGCGTAACTCCGCTTTCTCCTTCGACTACATTTCCTTCAAGTACACCAAGAATAGAATCGTCTCCGAGCAAGAACGCGATATAGCGATAGAAGCAATCTCTATCGCTTACTACACTGGAAACAATAGCTTTCTCCCTGTCTTCCGGCAGGCCGGTTGTAGGGATAATAAGAACACGCTCAGTTGAAAACTCATCGTTTGATACGGATAGCGAATAAAACTCTGAAAGTTGCGTAAGGGCAAGCCCATCAAACCGAATATCATTTTCAAATGCCTCTGTCTTTTTGGACAAGAGAGGCCGAACGGTCACTTGGCAACCCTTCAAATCCACCTTTCCAAAGTGGATTGAAACAGAGTATGTTTTCTCGCTTTCTTGTGTCACGCTTGCTTTGGGGTTGCTGCGGTTGATGTCTTTGATGATTCCATCGAGAACCTTTTTCCTCTCATCTTCTTCGTCTAAAATCGCGTTTTGTAGCGTGACTTCTTGAAACGGATTATCCGATCCATCCTTTTCAGCACCAAAGAGATCCACCGACAACTTATCTATGTTAAGATACCGGTTCTTTGAACGAAGCAAAAGCATGAACTCTATATTTCCATGAACTGCATTGTGCGAAGCATTCAAAGAGCCAAGATAAAGATTTGCATCAGAGTATTTCCGGGTCATATAAACCTTGGCATGGATATCCTGTTTTTGGACTTCTGCGGAGCTATCTGATATCGCTGTCTCACCATCAACAACCATATCACGCATTGTGAATAATCTAAAACGGCTCACATCCTCCGGTTTCAGTTTACCAAGCGACATCTCTCTGGTGATTAAGAAGTACCTTGAGTTTTCGATCAAAGAGCGATTATTCCGGTCATTAAAGCCACGCAGGATGCTCCCCGTCAAGAACGGAGAGATAATCAGGACATCATGGAAGGTATCCTTAAATAATGGGGTCTCTGTGATCTGATAGTAACTGCCGTCCTCTCTCCGGATTCCATTCGGAAGGAATTCATAGTCATAAAACTCTTTTTCTGCGGGCTCAAAGTTTACGAAAAGCAGTTCCTTTATAAGTCCTCGAATCAGTTTCGCTTTTGCTCTCCCGTTGGGATTTGACGAAAGGAATCCTGTCAGATATTGCAGAAAGTCGCATACTGGCCTGTTCTTTTCCGTTTGCGTTTTCGTTAGCTTTCCATCCATGTAATAGGTAATATCCCAGCTACGATCAAAAGTAAGATTGCGACTCAATACCACTACACGGTATAAAAGTTCGCCAACATTATTCTTATAGCGGAGAAGCCATATCTTCGGATGGAACGACGGAAACGCGGCCAGTCCTCGATGTTTAGCGGTTTTCACCGAGAACACCATTTTTTCCAGCAAGACGTAGAGCGAAGTGACTTTGCTCGGCATATGGATTTGACCACCCTCGCAAAAGAGGGCAACCTTATCTCCGGTACTTCTGAGTGCTTCTAACAGGCATACCGGATTGTTCATCAGTTCGCTGTCCGTCTCTTCAGACAAGCCCATAGCAAGGCTCGCTCCAACAAGCGCGTCGAGGTCCAACGAATAAGTTGTGCCGACTGCGAAGTCAAGACAATACCCTGCCGGAGGCGCAAGGATCTGTCCGTAATCCAGTCTGTCATTGTTTGGATTTAACATCACAGCCCTCGCTTTCAAAGATGTCTTTAATGATTACTTTCGCATTTCCGAAACGATAGTCGAGAGCACCGCCACCATACCATGTTTTAGAATCAAATTCTCCTGGGTGCATGGTCTTAGCTCTCGTCTGCTTCAATTCTCGCTCTCTGCGTTTTATCTCGGTCTTCATGCCCTCAAGATCGTTTGCAAGCATCAGAGCTTTTTCTTTTTTGAGGAAAGAATATAAAAACGTGTTGTGATATATCTCAAGCCTTGCAAAGATAGTGTCAATGTCAACTTCAGCAATTTTCAGAAGGCTGGATTGCAGATTATTCCATTCTGATTCGGCAGTTTCATTTTTGCCGTCACTTACAATCATGTTGTAAATAGTCCGAAGAATATATAGAAAGTCTGAAAAATCACACGCCAGAGCATAATCTGATTGAATCTGATCCGGGAAGGTGTGCATAAGGCCGCTTAATGCCTGGAAGGAATCACAAGCAAATATCTCTGTGACCTTCTTCTTCAAGATGTACGCCAATAAAGAATCCGGATATGCTCTAACTATTTGGGATTCAAGAAATGCTCCCTCTTCTTCTGTTAGAGCAATCGTAAGGTTTTTGTCCCATCCCGATAAATATGTAGGCAGCTTCCAGAACTGCATCTTAAATAGCTCACCTGCATCTTTATCATCAGAGTCAAACTCTTCGGCATTATCATTGCGATTGCCGAGCCTTGAGAGTGTCGTCTTCTGTGATTTCAAAGCACATATAGCTCTGACATATTCAGCAAGGGAAAGATTCCCTCCCGTGAAAATACCATAGTTGCGGAGGCCAGCCCAATAGATATCTGCAGGCGTTCTCTTTACCCAACGGTTTTGTCCAAGAGATCTACTTCCAATAATACCTTCAGTGTCTTTACCGTTTTCAAGGAACCGCTTCCCGCACATTCTTTCTACTTCATCAAATGCTCTAAGCATCCTGTTTGGGTTGGTCTCGCTGCTGTATTCCATGTCTTTTAGAGCATACGGAACAATAAGGAAATACTTTGCCCTTGTCTGAATCGTTGATGTCCCTGGGAAGAAAAGATTTGCAAACCCATCACGGATTGGAGAAATACCAAGCTCATCAAGCGTACCAGCCTCTGAGAGAAGGTCGAGTACGCTCAGCACTTTGTTTCTTTCATTCTTTGAAAAATCAATCCATCCAAGCGGCATTTTTTTCACCCTACTTTGACTTATCTTTGCGGAAAACGAGCCAGCATAGAACGCAATTCTTCAGCTATCTCTTCTGCGCTCTCCTTAGTGATGACTTCGGACACCTTATGGCTCTTCCACGACGTTTTGTTTGCTTCGTAGACAAACTCCATGCCCAACAGTATCTTTCCATCTGTGCTTGCAATTGCAAACTTCAAATATGGTTCCATGAAATCAGAAATATATAGTGATTCCTTAGCTGCAATAACCTCAGATAGCCCATCTATAAGCTCTTCCAGTTCATAAGTCAAAAGGCAGGCATCCTTGTATCCTTCCACTTCATTCTGATTAGAATACTGAATAGCAACTTCGAGCCAGTTTGCGTCGTAATCGTACCCTTTTTCCTGGGACTTATGCTCAGGATACTGATAATCATCTATTTCAAAAGAGAGACTTGTGTCTTTGCTCCGTATAATCATAACTGCTCCAATTCTTTTTCCAGCTTGGCCTTTTGCGCTTTAAGATTATCAAGCTCGGTAAATGCCTCGACGATCTCCTCGTCATTTTCAAAGCGAGGACGCATAGTATATTGTTTATTGATGAAGTACGCAGTTGTCTTCGCAGGGAACTGAACTGTTATCTTGCTGCCTTCTTGAGCGATAACAGTCCCATTGCCATACATCTTCTGAGTAACTTCAACTCCAATTAACGAGATTTCCTCAAAGAGTTCCATTTGAACGTCAAGAGAGTGAATTGCGTCTTCGAGCTCCGTAATCTTTGCCTGCCTTTCAGCCTCTTCCTTTTCATGCAGTTGCTGTGCTGTGTAAGCCTTAATGCTGTCCTTCTTCTTGGCATGGGAAAGCCCCGTATAGAAGTTATAGCACCGACAGCAGTACATAAGATCAAAAGCCATCAGATGAAGACTCTTGTCATAGTAATAATGGTCGTTATCCCTAAAGAGAGCGTCGTGCTTTTCGATCAGTGACGGATGCTCTTTTAGAGCATTAACTACGATTTCTGCCAGCTCATAGTAGTTCTCCAACTTGAAGTCAACACCGGCTCCAAGGTCTTTGCCGAACTCGATATATCTAGCGAACTCCTCGGCCTCGCTGTAACGATAGATAAAGTGTTCTTCCGGTGCATAGAATGCAAGATAGCATGATGCAGCATGGCGATCTTGTTTATAGCGATAGAATCTCGGGAAGAGGTCTTGGCGTATCTTCTCAATTTCTTCAAGAAATCCATCCATATTGTTCTGAAGATCCGCGATGCTTTCGTATGTATAATAATTATACCACGTATGCGCCCAGATTCAACGCGGATTCAATTGACTTTGAACGTTTTCTGATAATTTCATATAATCCGCCATGTCAGTAAAACCGATCTCATGGTAGAGATTCTTTGCAACGCCGGAGCTTTCTAAATAGATTTTTTCAGTTCCACGTGATTTTGCATCGGAAACCAAGAACTCTATGATCATTCTACCAATACCTTTGCCGCGAACCTCCGGGAGTGTGTAAATATTCATCAGGTATCCGTTCGTTCCGCAATGATTATCCGGCGACGGCATTTCCTCCTGATAACAGATCCCGCCGCAGCCGATGATCCGCCCGCTGTTTGCATCCAGAGCAAAGCAGGCCGTATGTGTGCCGTCTGCTAGATGCTTTTTATAGTATTCCTCATTGTTTCGAGCGATGGCAGAGCGGTCTTCACCCTCATGCATGGGGAATACCTCTTGCAGAACGCGCATCCGCCATTCCATCAGCGTGTCGAACTCCTCAAGCCCAGCCTTTTTAACCGATACGTTCATACGCTTGTCCTTCTTTCATCACTACAGGCATTCTGCTCATATCCGGCTTGCCGTTGGTATTCAGTGGGATTTGCGGCATCTTTACGATAAACTCCGGGATCATAAATGGCGTCAGATTCTCCGCCAGTTCATGGCGAATCTGTGATACCTTTACATTGTTATCCTTCGGGACAATGTAGGCGATCATATAAGATAAGCCTTCTTCATCCGTAAACGGTCTGACGATCGCCTGCTCCACGCCGCTGCACTGATACAGCTTTGACTCTACCTCCATAACTTCCACGCGTTTGCCGTAGATCATGATCTGCGTATCTTTGCGGTGCAGAAACGCGATGTTGCCGTTGGGAAGAATATACCCGAGGTCTCCGCTGCGGTACATTGTACTACCGTCTTCAAGCTTAACGAACGCCTTGTTTTCTTCCGCATGATCTCCAGTATAGCCATTGGATACGCCGTCGCCGTAAATACATATTTCACCGGTTACTCCTTCTTGAAGCTCTTTGCCGTCAGCGTCAAGGATTTTGATGGATGCGCCAAGAACGGGATGGCCGATGGGATACGTGCCATCCTCCAGGATCTGACCGTCTCTGCATCTGTAATAGGAAGCGCATACCGTTGTTTCAGAAGGGCCGTAGGTATTATACACTTCGGCTTTATGAACGAGATTGTTGACGTGATGTCCGCGAAGCACATCGCCGCCGCTGATGAGCAGGCGAAGCGACGAAGGGATCGTATTGAGGTGATTCATCTCCGCCAGCAGATACGGGAAGCCGGAGAGCATCGTTACGCCGTGGCGTTCCACAAACGCCATCAGACTGCGGATGTCCTTTTTATCGTCGTCCGAAGGAATAGCGAGCGCGGCTCCGTTCAACAAGCTTGTAAAAACTTCTTCGACGAAAATATCGAAAGAGCAAACCGAATACTGAAGCATTACGTCGCCTTTTGCCGGATGGAATTCATTTTCAAACGCTCTTACATAATGGCAGACGTTCCGATTGGTCACGGAAACGCCTTTCGGTCTGCCGGTCGTTCCGGATGTATACAGTATGTAAGCGAGATCGTCTGGGGCCTGTGTATATAACCGTTCCTTGCTCCCAGGGGCTGCCGTGCAAATGGAGCAGTCGGAATAGATCTGTTTGTAATCCTGCACCTTTGACTCAAACTGCATCTCGGTCAGTACAAAATCTACGTTTGCTTCTTCCATCATATAATGGATCCTCCCCGTGGGGAAGGTCGGTTCAGCGGGAATGTACTTTGCTCCCGTTTTCAGAACGGCAAAAATGGAAGCGATCATCTCGGCGCGGTGCCGCATAACGATACCGACGGTTTTTGTTCCGTTCGGAAAACTGTCCGCGATCATATCCACCATTGCCGACAGCTCGGAGAATTTTAAAATCCTGTTGTTTTCAATAATTGCCGGAGCTTCCGACTGTTTGCTCACAATACTTTTGAAAAGTCCGTAAATTGTATTTTCCATCTTGATATCTCCTTTTTCTAATCCAAAATCGCTTTGATGCCTTTAGCGCTTCTCAGCGCCGCATCTTTGAAATGATTGCCGGGGTTCAGTTCCCACGTCACGTTCACGCCGTTTTGTTTGAAGTGTATTGCAATCACTTCAGTATTGTCTTGAACGTTTTTAAGGACTGCGTTTCTTATATGCGCTTCTTTGTCTCCGAGAGAAACGTAGAGCTTTTCAAGCGCTTTCTTCGGCTGATGTGCCAGCACATATTCTTTGAACTCCGGGAACCACAATGAACCGGACATACTTGCGACGCGATCAAAGGCGTCGCATTGATATATAGCGTACAGTGCGAACAGCCCCGCAAGCGAATAGCCTGCAATTGCGATAAACGGAGCCGTGCCTTTTATCATTGTTTTTGCTGTTGGCAGGATTTCCGAAAGCAATAAAGCAAGATATTCATCAGCTCCGCCCGTGCAAGGCGTATCGTTCTCCGACAATGGCGGACAGTACCACGGCGTCATATCGTGATCCCATTTCAGATCTCCGACGATAAGGAGATTACAGTCGGGCGTGTCGATTTCTTCCATTGCCTTTATGACTGACGCTCCATCGCCAGAGTAATTGTTCAAAACGATCAACGGTTGGTCAGATGCTTGGCTAAGATATAGTGTCACTTGTTTTCCCGCTAACCGAAAGCTCTTTTTTTCGTTATGCATAATGATTGCCCTTTCTATTTGACTCTTGATCACATAATAATTGTACTCGGTACAAAAAATAAATCAAGTACGCAGATTATTCGTACATAGTACGACATTTGATACCAAGCGGAAGTGATTTCCCTGTATTTCTTCGATTACGCACTCGATAAACATAAAACAGCCCTCTGCTTTGGCTTATGCCGCCGCCGAGGGCCTTTTTCATTTCGCATATTCTTTACTATCACCACACCGCATGAAAACGTTATTCCTTTTGCTTTGCGAAATAAGCTTCCAAATTGCCCAGCTCTTTTTCGCGCAACTCCTTCGTCACATCAGCATAAATGTTCATGGTAGTCGAGTTATCCTGATGCCCAAGGGATATCTTGCATGATCTTGATATTCGTACCGGCTTCGCACAGCCTGGTTGTAAAGGTATGACGTAGGCTAAGCATGACGCGCCAATCATGAGCGATCTGGAATATGACCACCTGATGGACGATCTGGTCGCGCTGGAGGAGGATAGCGGTGTGATCCTGTCCAATTCGCCCACACAGCATGTTGCCGGCGAAACGCTTGAAACATTGACAGAGGTTCGGCACACAAAGCCCATGCTTTCTGCTGCGAAAACAAAATCTGTAGAGGATCTGATCCGGTTCGCCGCTGACCGGGATGTGCTGCTTTCATGGAAGATGGATGGCCTTACGCTTGTCCTTCGATATGAAAACGGACATCTCAAGCAGGCCATTACACGCGGCCGCGACGGGATCATCGGGGAGGACGTCACCCACACCGTAAAGACCTTTCTCAATGTACCGCTGACCATTCCAATTTCAGAGGCATTTGAGGTTCGCGGCGAGGGCGTGATTTCATGGAAGAACTTTGACACCATCAATGCGGACTTGGATGATGCCTACAGCCACCCTCGAAATCTGGCAGCCGGGAGCGTGCGAAAGCTGGACGCTTCGGAAGCGCAGAAGCGGATGCTGGAATTTTGGGCATTCGATCTGGTCAGCGACAGCTTGGAATCTGGCAGCAAGCACGCGCAGCAGAAGCTTTTGGCGTACTGCGGCTTCAGTGTGGTCCCATATCTGTATCTGCCTTTCTCATGCAGCGCCCGTGATATTGAACGTGCGATTCTCAGCATGCAGCCGACCAGGTTTGCCTATCCCGTTGACGGCCTTACCGGAATTCCGTCGTCTCTTTCTGCAACACTGCACCCCTTTTGATTAGCGTTTTTTTCTCCGCACCTCTTGCAAACCAGAAAGAAGCGCGGTATAATATGACCAGAAGAACCGAAAT
>ERZ780141.1208-NODE-1208-length-15779-cov-4.204528_pt1 | contig 15779 bp, 4 predicted proteins | sample MGYA00433080_ERZ780141 | MGnify/ENA primary metagenome ERZ780141 (study PRJEB29588, sample SAMEA2154047) | human gut metagenome | biome: human gut; feature: human-associated habitat; material: faeces | place: Denmark | collected 2008/2010 ... | reverse complement strand
TGAGGCGCTGCCACTCCGTCTCGCCCTCCAGGCGACGCTCCACCTCGAAGGCCGAGTTGACGGCGTCTTCCCAGCGAAGCAACACGTTCAGGGCCTTGCCCACCGAGTCGCTGTAAGCGGGGGTGTAGGTCATCGGCTTATACTTGGTGCAGGTAACCTCCACCTGTCCGGGCGCGATGGGCAGACGGCCGTGCGGATCGCGCTTGGCGGGCTGCAGGATATACTCGTAGCGCACGCCGGGCTTCACGTCGCGGTCCACATAGCGCAGACCGATGGCTTGCGCCACGTCGGGACGCCATTCGCTCACCATCTCGGCGAAGGCAAACTTGGTTTGCTGATCGTCGTAAACCTCGAGCATGCCACCCACCTCGCCGTAGGGCTCGCGCGTCTGGCCGGGCATCACCTCGCCCTTGCCATAGAGCATGCCCACGGCCACGAAGGCCAGCGAGTCGCTCTCGGGATAGCGGGCACGCAACTGCTCAAGCGTCTGCGGGCGTATGCCCTTGGCAATGAGGTCGTCGTGGTATTGGCCGCTCTTGTCGGTGTAGATGCGATAGAGGTTGTAGCCCACCTGGTTGAGGTAGTTCCACGTCACGAAGTCCTCGGGCGCCCAGCGCAGCACAATGCTGTCGCCGTAGCAGCGCGCCAGCAGGTTGATGGCTGCGGGCTTCGCCTTCACGGGCGTGGCATGGGCCGAGTCGGGCTTCAGCACGAAGATGCTACTGTCCTTCAGGCTATCGGTCACCTCGGCCGACGACCTGTTGGCGCGACCGGGCGCAAGGATGGCCGATGCCGACACCGCCATAAGGAGCGATGCCAGAAGTGTTGCTATGACCTTGTGTCTTTTCATAATCCGTTGTTTTTTATGTTTACTTTGATGTTAGTGGATAGGATATTCTCGTCATCTGACGCGTTTACGCCGGGTGGGCGTGGAGGTCGTGGTCGAAGAACCGGTGGCCGCCTTCCGTATTGGCGTGGTGGTCGTAGATTTCTTCGTCGGCGTATTCGTGGAGTTAGACGTTGCGCCACCCCTCGACGTGCTGCCCGACGTTGAGCTCGAACTGCTGGTGCCGGTCGACGTGCCCGTTATGGTGCCGGTCGGCACGCGCCTCAGGGGTCGCTCTGTTTCCACTTTCGATGTAGAGGTGGTGTCGGCCGTCTCGGTGTTGATCGGTCCCGACTCACGGTTCTGCTTCGTAGCGTCGGCGCGCTCAATGTCGCCCCTCGTCAGGGTGCCAACCTTCTCCACCGTAGTGGGCGGCGTAGGTGTGGTAGTGGCAGGCTTCCTGATCGGAGCCTCGTCGGTCTTGGGAGCCGACTCTATCAAGTTGTGATTCTTATCATACTTGTTGCCAGCCTCATCGACCCAGTTGCCATCAGCGTCAAGCTTGTGGGTCTTAAGCCAGTCTAACGCTTTCTCCTGTTCCATTTCCTTCCTGAACTGCTCAGGTGTCTTGGCGTTGTTCATCTGCAGGTCTTGCTTCGATGTGGTCTTCGAGCCAACAGGCTGTTGGGTTGTTCCAGTTCCTTGCGTTGTGCCACCGCTTCCCGTCGACGGAGTTGCTATCGTCAAGCCACCATCGTTGGGGAATCGGTTGAGGTCGGCCACAGTGGTCGGCACAAAGCCCTCTGGCTTGTCGTCGAAGGCCGAGCGCAACAAGATGTTCACCACAGGAGCGTTGTAGGTCATGACACTCTTATAGCGTCCCTTCGTCATGTCGTACAGGTCGGGGATGGCCACATACTCGCCGCTATTGAGGTCGAACGTGTTGACACGGTATGCCTGCACCTTCACGTAGTTAATGCCCTTCAGCGCCTTGACATAATCGAACGGGCGGTAATCGGCAGACGTCTCGTCGGCGAGCGCTGTCCACACCTTCTTCTGATTGTCCTGGGCGAATCGGTCGACCAGTTCCTTCGACTGTCCCTCAAACTCGAAGATGTCGTTCGGATCGAGCAGGTACGTGGTGAGCGCCATCTGATAGAACGGCACCGACGCCTTGGCGTAATTTCTGACGAACGAGAAGCTTGTAGAAGCAACGAAGCTGCTGTCTCGCTTATCGGTCTGCACGTTCATGTATAAGCCGTTGCGCTCTTCCAGATAATTGGAAACGAGATTCTTCAGCTTTCCCTTTTGCTTAAACAGGCTGTTCGCACGCGTCATCTCGCTCTGCAAGCGGTCGCTGACTCGTCTTGCGAGACCATACACATCCGTGATGTTGCGTAAAGCCTCTGAAGACAAGCGGGCAAATCGCTCGTGTAGCATTCCAACATTAACGCCACCCATACGGAAGTTGCCCACGAGGGCCACATCCTCCTCAGGTTTGTCCAACTCGCGAACGGGGAAGTAGTCGCGCTCAGGACAGTAAACCAGGGTGTTGAAGAGATCCTTGGCGCCTTGGAACACATTGCGTGAACCATTACGGCCAAGCAAGCCGGCATACAAGCCGCCGTTACCCACTGCCAACAACGACTCGGTGGTGGTTACACCGATGTTGTACTTCAACAGCTGGGCTCTCCAACCGCCTACCAAAGCGTAGTTGCTCAACCAACTGAGGTAGAAGAAGGGGTCGCGCTGGATCCAGTAACCGTTGACATCATTGACGAGCATCGCCGAATAGTCGGTGTGGTTGGGGAAATAGTCGTACTTACGGGTATTCACCTCGTAGTCGATGAGGCGCGACGTGACGAACGGCTTCTCATACTGCGTCGTATAACCACCGAGGTCTTCGCCGCCCTGCCATGAGGATGACGTTATGGTGAGGGGCAGGTATGCCAGGTTGATGGTGTCGACAACCTCGTAAGGAATCTCCTCTTCGGCCGTAAACTTCTTAGTGGTGTACATGTTGGCATTGCTTGCCAGGCCGTCGAGGATCTTACGGATCTCGTTATCGACCAAACCACGCGACTTCCACTGCTTATAGAAAGTCTCCGCCAATTGCTTTCGGTTCTTGTCAATAGCCGTATTGCTACCGGATGGCGACGTGGCACCAACCTTCGATGATGTGCCGCCAACCTTCTGACCGTTCACGGTGCTGCCCGCACCCTTCGCCCCGCTCGTGCCTGTCATGCCGGCCGTTGCCCTTGAGGGAGGCAACGAGCTCGACGAGCTGCCCGAAGAGGACACGCCTTGAGCGCTCATATACTGCCTGATGTCGGGTACCAACTCCCTCCAAGCGTTGATGGCCTGCTGGGTAGGCTTGGCGCCTCCATTGGCCTTCGTGAGCAACAGGGTGAACGAGGTTGGAGACGTCTTTTCCTTCTCCACCATTTCTTTCCTCGTCATAGTCCTCGTGGTAATGTAGTCGAGGCTCAGGTCGACGTCGACATTATATCTGCCATTCGACACATCGCTAAGGCCGTCCTCCGGGGCAATGATGTTGCAACTAACCACCTTCTTCTTCGAAGCGGGAAGTATCGAGGTCATCGTCTTCACCACAGCGTCCTTGGTGGTGTAAAGTCGGCGTCCGTCCTTCTTGTCGTACACATACTGTCGCCATATCATCTTGTCGCCTGGCTTCTTAAACTTGAACTCGCGCGTCAGGGCGATGTTCGGGAAGATCAGGTCGTACGAGTGGGCGTAGATGCGCTCCACCTTATTGTTTGACGACTCTGCCGACCCAGCGTCCTCAACATCCACGTCAAACTTAAGCTTGTTGTGCTGCGACGGATAAGCCAGCGCCACGTAATCCTCAAGGTTGAAGTCCTCAGAGAGTGGATCGAAATCGTCGAAGCCCTGATCAGTGGTGCGGAAGTAGTAATACTTGGCCTGCTCCCATGGGGTGTAGTTGGCCTTGTAAGGAGTCGATGTGGTGTCGACGGTCCAAGGATCCACCTCCATACCGGCCTCAATCTGCTTGGCGCATCCCACAACCTTCAGTGCATAGAAGCGGTTGGGCCTCAGCATGCGCACGTCGAGAAGGTGCTGCGAGGTGGTCTCCGCGCCACGGTAGTAAGATATTGTCTCCACAAACTCGGGCTTTCTGTGCAGCGAGTCGGCAAAGGCTTTAGCTGAGTCGGTGTACGAATAAAGATACGCCACATACTTGCCGTCCTTCATATCCTTGTTGCGGAAGATGAACGTACGCGAAGCCAGTGCGGCAATATCCTCGCTGACAATGCCGTTCTTCTCAAGACGGGCACGCTCGTTCTCATCAATCAGGCGATAGTGCTGGTTGAGGTTGGCGTTGGTCTTGATGGTAGGACGTCTGCCCAGCTCGGGTGCGATGCGTGCGCTATAGGCCCATCCCTCACGACGGCGCTCGCTACCAATGCTCATCTCGCTCCACATGTCGAAGTTGTCGAGCGGATTGCCGTAGAACATATCGCACACCTCGCCACACTCGAACGAGAAGCTTCGGTTGACGTTCACCAGTCCACCCAAGAGTTTCAGCTTGATGCGGGCCTTACCCACCGCGTAGTTGGGGTTAGGCAGGGCACATCGGAACATTCCGCCAATGCCGGCGTCGAGCAGGTTGAATGAGTTGTTGTAGAAGCCCAAACGGATGTGGAGCTTCAGCACAGCGTAAAGGTACGCGTACATCTGACCCTCAGCATACCAGCCGTTGTGGCCGGGCTTTGCTCCCTTACCGTGGTTGAGGTTGGTACACCAGCCGCCACTGAGGTTGCGCAGCGACAGGTCGAAGCCTGCCTGCACACCCATGTCGGCGGAGATGAGTCCGAGGTCGAACTTGATGAATCCGAACACCTGCGCTCCCACCATCACGCCACCTTTCACGTTTCCGGTGATGCCTGTCACACCATTGCGGCGCGCCTTATCGGCCTCGCCTCTTGACGCCGACTTCACACCTTCCTTGCTTCCTCCGTTGAGGAACTCGCTGATCTCGGCGGGGATAGGAGGCAGCTGGCCGTTGCCCGGCAACTCATTGCCGAAGCATACGTAGACGTTGGCGCCCACCTTCACCTTCACGATCTTGGCGTCGAAGTCGATGAACGTTATCTTGCATCGTTTCTCGTAGTCGGGCTCGCCGATGTAAACATGCCACTTGGGCGTGCTGAGATTCTGGCTGTTGGCACGGAACGTTATCTTGAAGTCAAACGTTATCGTCGACTCCATGGCCTTCAACGATCCCTTCGGCTTTTCGGTATCGGTGTCCTTGGCTTCCAACGACTCACTCTCCGTGGGCTTGTCGGTCTTGCCTGAAAGACCGTTGAGACCTGCCTTCATGTCCTTCTCATACTTCTCAAACTGATTGTTGAGTTCCTGCAAGTCTTTGGTCAGATCGTCGAGCTTCTTCGCAAGCTCCTTAAACTCAGACGATCCGGTCTCAAAGGTCACATTGAGCTGGAAGTACTTGTCCACATCGTCGCAGAAGTAGATGATGCTGGCCTTACTCTTCACCAGTCCACCAGCGCCCGATATGCTTCCGTTGAGCAAGAATGCCGACAGATATCCGTCTTTATCCTCGGTTGCTTTCTGATAGATCACCGTCATGTCGAAATCGCCACTCATGGTTGATTCGGAGATGGCCGACAGGCTCAGGCCCGCGATGATACCGATGGTGCCGTAAGAGGGAACCGGCGCATCCTTCGTATTCGACAGGTCGACCTTCGAGCCCTTGCCTCCTCCACGCTTACAGTTGAAGAAGAGGCCGAACTTCACGCCGGTAATCTTCACAGGATCCATGCCCACGCCTGTCTTCGAGTCGAGCTCACCATAGAAGTAACCCCAAGTAAACTTATCGCCTTCCTTGGGATCCTCGGCACCACTGTCGTGCTCAAAGCATCCTCCGTCGACCGTTACCTTGAAGAGGTCGCCGGGCATCGTCACGGTGAGGTTGCCACCGAGACCGGTGTCCTCGCCGCTGGTTCGGATATCAAACCTACCATCGAGCTTCACCACACCGAAGTTGGCACCGATGGATATCTCATCGAGCTCCCAACCGTCGTACTTCAGGTCAAGGTCTTCGATGTTGACCTTGGCGTTGATGGCGAAGCCTGTGCCGGCATCGAACACGCCGTCGACAATCGACAACGATCCCTTGAGGTAGAGGCCCACCGTATGGGCCGCCATATCGCTGCGGAACTGATAGTCGTCGAACTTAAACTTGAACGGGCCCAGTTTCTTCTCGATAGACGCCAGCGACCACTGTCCGGCGCTGAAGTAGCAATCCTGGCCCACTTGCATCTCCTTCCACTTGTTGAACTCGATCTTCGAATCCGTGGGCACAAAGGCCGCCTTACGATCTTCCTCCACCTTCGCTATCGACGACTGCCATGCCTCGCGGCCCTCAGGCTTATAGGCGAAGTTGGCAATGCGCATGCCTACGAAGTGGATGTCGGGCAGCTTGGGAGAGATTTTCTCCTTGCCGTTGATGCTGAGCACACCACCGAAGCAGAGCTCCACATGAGTCTCGGTCTTTCCATCGTCTTGATCCTCGGCCTCGAGCAGGAAGTAGGTCTGCGACTTGGTTATCTTGGCCTTGGCGAGGAAGAAGTCGAGGGCCAACTCGTCGGTTCTCGGCTCCACCTTGAACACATAGGTGTAGCCGTTCTTATTCTTGCTGCCCTTGAGCGTCCTCTGGTTGTAGATGTCGCACCGGTAGTCGATGTTCTTCTCGTCCTTGTCTTTGCTTCCGAGCAATGGCACACCAATGCCACCGCTGAAGTTGCAGCCATCGAACGAGTTCTGCACAATATTGAGCTCCATCTTCTTGATGGAGAATCCCCAACCGCCGACCTTACCTGTCACGGCGTCGAAGATGTTGTTCAGGTTGGCCTGCAGCGAAGCACCGCTCTTGTCGAAGAACATGTTGTCCACGCTTGCCTCCAAGCGCTTCTCCTTATCGGCGCTTCCAAACGCGAGGGCCTTCGGGAAGCGGATGCCTACCTTCTTGATATAAAGTCCTTGCCACGTCTCGATCTTGTTGGCGGTGAGCACCTTCGACCTATCGTAGGTCTTGGGGAACGATCCCATTCCGCTTGCGTTCGTCGAGGACGAGTGGTCGTAGATCATTTCGCCGGGCATGAAGGTCCAACCGGGCAGGTCGTCGGCCTCAAACGAGTCCATCTTGACGCTGGTCTTCCAGTCGCTCCAATCGCGCACACCAAACTTGATGTACACCTTCGGAAGTTCGGAGGTGACATCGCCTGCGTCGGTAACCTTCTTGAGCTTGGGGATGGCCATCTCTATGTCGACCATGAAGGCCGAGAGCGTGTCGGCGCCCCAACTGATGTAGCAACCGTCCTCGGGCGCCTGGCCGTTGTTGGTAACGGTGATGTCGCTCGGCGACTTAAACGTGAACTCAAACTGCGAGTCTTGCTCGGTCAGCGTAAAGTCGGAGAGCAGGCAGATGGCTCCGCTCTCTGGCAACAGGCGGTCAGGACTGATGCAAAGATGCGGCGCACCCAGCACAAGCACCTCGTTCTTGACATGGCTGCTCTTGGGCATCATGAACGTGCCCATGAGGTCCATCGACGCCCATGTGGGGGTGAACGTTACGTTGACGATCTGCAAATCGACAGGCACCTTACCCATGTCGTCGGGCAACTTGATGGGGAGGCACACGTTATCGAGCTTGCCCTCCTTCACAAAGTCCTTGGCATCGTGGTACCACTTGTAATAGTTGCCTATGCCCATCTTCTTGGCAAACTCGCGTCCGCGCTTCGAGGCCTCCTTCTGCAACTTGTCGGCAAAGGGCAGGCGGGTGTCGCTCACGAGGTTGTCGAGGCCCCACTCAGAGAACAGCTGGTCGACCTGCTCACCGTTGTGCCCGTAATAGTTGTCGTCCTTGCGGCCACGCACGATACCCGAGTAAACGATGTCGTCGGTGTTGATACACAGCGAGTCGAACTCCACGGCCACCATGACCTTCAAGCCCAAGGGTCGCCACTCCACGCGGCCCCGTCCCTTGAAGCCCTGCTTGCTCTTCGCGAGTTCGTCGAGGGTGAGCTGGTACTGGCCAATGCCCACCACCTTGCCCTTGAGGTCGGAAGCCGACTTGTTGGTTGGGGTGGTGTTTTCGATGGTGACCTGCGAAGAGCATTGGAAGAACTTCTTGCTGATGCGGTCGCTCAGGGCAAAGTCGCGCACATTGAGCGAGTCGTCGATGAATGCCACCGACTGCACGTTGAGCGCCTTGGGCTTGACACGCAGCAACAGGTAGTCGCCGATGCTCACATCGCCATTGATCTGCTCCCACGAGATGCTGTCTTGCAGTTCCTCGGTGGTGTGGCGATATACGGGTTCCTGCTTGAAGTTTTCCTCATAGCTCAACGACGGGTCGCCGCGAAACAGCTCCACGTCGTAGCTGAAGCGCACGCTGTCTTGCCGCGCACCGCTTCCGCCCACAAACCACACGCGCTTCCACTCCACGAAGATGTCGTCGCTGACAAACACCTTGCGCGCACCGGCGTCTTCGCTGAAAGCCGGCGAGAGAATCTCCGGGTTGCGGAAGTTGTAAAGCGAGTCGGTGAGCGCACCTTCCTTTTCCTTGAATCCGAACTTCAACACCAAGCTGTCCTCAGGCTCGTCGCTGGTTTCGGGCTTCTGCTCTTCGGTAGGTGTGGGTGGCGCGGGAACATCGTCGGCCTGCAACCTGAACACCATGAGGTCGCTCTTGCCCTCATTGGCCACGAGCGTGAAGTTCATGTTGTTGGAGGTAACCTGCGTGCGCTGCTTGGCCGTTACGCGAGCCGCATAGGTGCAACTCTTGTCCATCATGCGTATCACGTTCTGCGGAATGACGGCCGTTGCCGACGTCAGGTTGTCTTTTTTATAGAGCACATGGGTCTCGTGGGCCCAGGCGTCCTCGGGATCCTGGTCGGGGCCCACCTCCACCACCTTAAAGTCGTAGTTGAAGTGTACGGGCCGCGCGCCTCCCAGCATCGACTCGGTCCATGCGAACATGGGGTTGATGGGGTTGAGTTTGGCCACCCCCTGCAACGACTCGAGCGTAGTGCCCATGGGACGCATGGGCGTCACAAACTTAGGCGCGTCGACCTTATAGCGCACCGAAAACTGGCATGAGTTCTTGCCATTGGTGGCCACGGCGCTCTCGCCATTGAGCTGAATGTCGGTTGTTCCGTCGACGTTCCACTTATACACGTTGAGCTGCAAGCGGTAGTCGCCCTCCTCGAGCAGACCAAACTGCCCACTCTCGAAGCCACTCGAATAGTCGAGCCTCGTAACGATGTCGGATGCGTTGAGATGGTTGAACATCTGTCGCATCTCGGTGAGGTTGAGCTGTCGCGTCTCGTTGGAAGCGAGGGCCACGGTAGGCATCTTGGGCATGCGGTTGCCAGGCACAATCACCAGCGGGTCGGTGGTGTTGGGCATCTTGGCGAGCGTCATACCGAAATAGATGAAGGCCTGCTTCGACGTGGTGTTGGTAACCGTCACATTGAAGTAGGCTCCCGGGTTGCTTACATACGCGCCCAACTGGGGAGGAAGCACGGGCTGCACCGGATTGATGTTGACGATGATATCGTCGGTCGCCAGCGCCATGAGTGTGTTCATGAGCAGCAGTAGCGAGGTGAGGCAGTATCGCAGTGTCTTCATATCGTGTAGTGTTTTGTTAGCTTATGGTATCATTATTATATAAGGTGGCTCAGTTCTTCGCCCGCTTCTCGGCACGCTCGGCGTTCCTCTTGAGTTCGAGCAGCGTGAAGGTGTAGTTGTAGTTGAAGCTGAGGGTGATGTCGGTGGCGTTGAGGTCGTCGTGGGTCTTCGACGGGTTGACGTCGCCATACTTATACATGCCGGCGGTGAACGAGAACAGGTGCACCTTCTTCAGCGAGTAGCTGGCCGCCATGTCGAAGCCCACCGAGAGGCTCTTCGACAGCCTTTCCACCTCGTTGTAGCACATCGACACGGTGGCCGACAGGTTGAGGTTCTTCTCCTTGAGGAACGATCGGCTGGTGGTGATCGACGCCACATCGCTGGTGTAGCGCGTTCCCGACCCCCTGGTGTTCTGGTGGCTGATGGAGGCTATGAAGTCGGTTTCCCAGGGTTTCACCCCGAGGTCGTAGGTGGCTCCGATGGCCAGCGATGTGTAGTCGCCCACGCCTGTTGCAAACCGGTTGAGGTCCTTGTTGCGCGACCAGCTCGTTGAGACCGAGGCGGTGTGGGCCAGGAGGTCGTTCTCGGTGGTGAACGTTGGCGTTACCGACACCGAGTGCATGATGCGTTTCACCTGTGTGCTGTCGTTCACGCGCTCCGTTCCGTCGGCCTGCGTGGTGAGATACCCGCTGTAGGCCGCCGAGAGGTTGAAGTGCTCGCCGAAGCGCGTGCTGGCGTTGGCCGAGTAGACATAACCGCGCGTGGTGTACAACTGGCGGTTGGTAAGGTTGTCTTCCTGTCCTGAGAACGTGGCCGAGAGCGCCACCTTCTTAAAGAGATAGGTGCCCATGGTCAGTCCGAGGCTGTGGTAGTTGTTGGCGAGATAATTGGTGCCGAGCGTCAGGTAGTCGGGCTGCACCATGCGGTAGAACACCGACGTGTTGAACGTTGGCGAGTTGAAGTTGACGCTCACGTCGCCTGCGAAACGTGCGAGCGAGGTGTAGCGTGTGTCGAATATCTTGTCGAAACGCTTGGTTTCGGATGTGGTCACTTTATCGGCGCGCCTGTCGGTTGAGAAAGCCGACATGGCGACGTTGGCCGAGAACGAGAAGTAGCGCCTGAAGGCGTAGCTGCCTTTCAGGGCAAACGACAGGTTCTCCTGTGGCGTGATGCGGTCGCGCCACACCTCATCGACCGTGTTCAGGCGGTCGTAGGCGCGCAGCAGGTAGAGGTCGATGGCTCCGCGCGCATTGTTGTACCCCACGTTGAAGCCCCATCCCACACGCTGGTACTGCGGGTTGCGCGGCGACGGGTCGTCGGGGTTGTCGTTGATGGCATTGCGGAAGGTTCCGTAGAACACGCTCGAATGGAACGTCTTTCCGCGGTATTCCAGTCCTACGCCGTTGAACGACATGTTCATTATGTAGGGACTGTAGTTGAGCGTTGTGCGCCCAATGTATCCGCGCCAGTTCTTATAGCGCGGGTTAATCTTGAAGTTGATGTGTGGATAGTTGAAGTCGAGGTTGTTGTTCGAATAATAGAACGAGAACGGCATGCTGAACCCATACAGGCTCACATTGAGGTTCAGGTAGAACATGTTGCTCATGGGCGAAGCGTAGCTCGAACCTGCCGACGAATGGAAATAAGTGTTACGCGTACCTACCGAGCCGGTGATGATCAGGGGATCGCGCTTGGCTATCTCCGAGATGGTCTGTGCTTGCACGCCGCCGTTATACATAAAGAGGGCTGCCACAGCCGTAAGTATGGTTTTGTGTAGGGGGCTATTCATCGCTTCGCTTCTTTGGGTGAGTAATATATGAATGGTTGTAATGGAAGAGGGGGTTACACTTTCGTGTGGTGGCAAAGGGGTAAACGAGGTGGGGATGTTACGCCCCACCCTGTTTACCCATTGCTTATCATTTCATGATCTTCTTCGTAATGGTCTTTCCGTCGGTGGTCTTCACCTTCACGATGTAGACGCCCGAAGGCAGACTGCTGAGGTCGGTCTGGTTGCGCAGCACCACGGCTCCCGTGGTGTTGACCACGGCGGTCGAGGCCACGCTCATGCCCTGGATCGAGAGCTGTCCGTCGATCACGGCAATGCCCGAACGGTCGAGGAGGGTCTGGTCGATGGCGGTCGACTCGCCCAAGGTCATCTTCACGGGTCGCTTCATGGTGCCTGCCATGTCGGCGAACGGCATCTGCTCGTTCACCATGCGCATCTCGCCTGTCAGCTCGTCGTAGAGGCGGAACGAGATGGTCTCACCTTTGTCGGCGTGTACGGTGATGAAGCACTTGCCGCCTACCATGCGTCCCTCGCCACGGCACTCGTCGCCCACGAAGGCTCCCACCGAGTAGTTGTCGGTGCCATAGCGGCTGCCGAGGTCGGCAATGATGGTCATGTTGTCGGCGAACGGTGCGCTGTTGTAGGTCCACACGCTGCTCTTAACGTATGCCGACTTGGCATACTCCCTATCGGTAGGCTGGTCGAACTCGCTGTCGCTCGCATAGCTAATAAGCTTCGTCTCGCCTGAGGCGTTGTAGTACATATAGCCCTGACCGAAACGCAGATACTCGAGCGTGCCTTCCCATCCGTTGGCGGTGTAAGTGGCAAAGCCTTCGTTCTTCGAAACGATGCGGTCGCCCTCGGAGAATTTCTCCTTGTTAAAATACTGATCCATCGTAAGGTCAAACTGGCTGTTGTAAGAAAGCCAGTTCCACTGGGGCCGGTACTCTGCCTCGCCATTGATGTCGGCAGCATAGCTATCCGACGGCAGCACGAAGCTAACGTATCCGGGCTCCTCACCGATCTTCACCTTGTAGCAGGTTCGTTCAACGAGGTTGGTCAACGTTCCAAAGTAGCCATACTTGGGGTCGTTGTACATAAGGTCGTTCTCGCTGCGGATCTCCTCAACGGCCTCATCGAAATAGCCATGCATCGCATCCTCGCTCATGTTGCCCAGGAAGGTGTTCCAGCTCCATCCTGCCTTCTGATCGAAGGGCTGGCCAACGGTAAACGACGCGCTGCCCATCACGATCTTGCCATAAACCACCCGGATCGTTCCATGACCCATCGACTTCGGCAAGAGCGTCCAGGTCTGTCCGTCTTCGCTTGCACGCTGGATGGTGGCAATGGTCCACGTGTCGGGGCATCCATCGGGGAACTGTGCATTCCAATCCACCTGGACCTGAACGTCCTTAGGCTCGTAAGGAGCGGTGGCGGGATTGGGAGTAATCTCCACAGTGGCCTGTCGGCCCAAGGTGGGCGGATCCACCACATTAATCGTGAAGCCCTTGAGGCCCTCCACCACACGCACCGTGAACGAGCCGGTAAGCTCATCATTTTGGGTGGTCAGACCGTTGGCAGACACCTCGGTGTGAGCCACATAGTATTTCACGGTAACTGTCGCCTCACCGAGGGCATTAACATTGGCTGCGCACATATCTTCTGCAATTAATGAATGTTGCACAAAGAACACATCTTCATTAGACGATTCCATTTCGACATCGTTATAATCATCATAAACGGGCCACTCGGGATCAAAGACGATGTTTGCGCGAACATCATTGATGACATTACCCGAGTTCTCTAAGATAAACGAGAGCACCGGCTTCTTAAATGTCATGCAGTTTATCTTCTTATGGACAACTACATTAATGTTAAGCATTGCCTGCGGGTTTTGGTTCGACGTAACAATGACTCTCGCCCTACCCGGCTGGGTGCCCACGATGTCGCCATTGTCCTGGTTGCTGAGCACAGTAGTATTGTTGTTGTCGGCCTCAATGCGGTAACTGACGCTGGTGTCGGTGGCATCCTCGGGCATCACCTTGAAGCCTGCGGGCAGAATCTTCGTCAGGCTCTCGCCCACATAGATATGCACCTCCTTTAATTCGCCCACCTGCTCGATGTGCGTCACGGGTTTTATGACGGTAACCTTCAGGTCGACGCTGGCCTTTGAGCCACTGAGCGTCATGGTGTAGGTGCCGGTCTTCACGGGCGTGAACCCATTGTGTAGATTTTCGTCCGGCACGATGGCCGTTTCGTCGTTGCTCTTCCATAGCAGTTCCTCGTTGCAATCGGCGGGGGTTACGTCGTAACACGACTGCAAAATGTTGGTGAGCTCTTCCAGACCGTTGAGGGGCACCGTTACGCCATCCCTATACTCTTCCTTGAGGGTGATGGAGGTGGCGGGCTGAATAACGGTTACCCTGAAGGAGTTGACATCTCCTGTGGGGTTTAGTGTTCCCACCTTCACGCCCAAGTATCCTTCATTTACTGTAGGGGTTCTACCATAGAGGATGTTGTCGTCCACAGCGAAGTAGTTTGAGCTGTTCGCAAAGTCCCACTCAATGTTCATAGGCACAGAGGCGTTCTCGGGGATAAACCTAATATACTGCATCATGTCTACCGACTCACCTACGTTCACCGAGATGTTTTGCTGGGTGAGAGAATACGTTCTGGGTTGTTGGAACAACAACTTAAACAGATTCGAGGGAATACCCGTGGTGGCTCCATTATCGTAGGTAAATGTGCCGTTTTGGGGTTGGATAACATACTCCAAGCCATCGGTGTTCCGGAATCGGAAAGTGACGGACTTGCCTTGGTCGCTACTCGTTCCCTTGATACGGAGAGGGAAGTAATAGAAAGAGCCTGACGTTCCAAACTCTGATCGAACCAGACCACGGCACTCACCGTCGATAAAGGCACCAAGGTAAGTAAATTGGCCACCCACTTGGAGCCCATCAGCGTCTACCAAACAGGCATAGACGACGTGCTCGTCACTGTAGGCATTCGGATTGTACCCCCAGTCGGGTTGCGCCATCATTCCCGCCGCATAGAGCAGGAAGGTTAGCATTAGTAATAATTGTTTTCTCATAACAGAAATATGAAAGGTGAATAATTATTGATGAGCTTGCAGGGGTGATACTTGCTGTCGCCGGTCTCCTGGGCTTCAGGGCCGGCGCCACCCGCAAGACAGTCGCGTGGCGCGTCGTCGTCGTTTTGCTTAATGCTTGCCAGATGAGAATTGATCATCTCGTCGACAAGGTCATAGGAATAGCGATTGCTTGCAGGGTCTGATGACTGAATGTTTGGTTTCATCTTGTTGGGCTTTCGTTGATGATAAGACACAATGAGTCGGCACAATGCCACGACTGTGCTGCAAAGTAAGGTAGAAAAAGCCCAAAGGAGTAGGATATTTCTTACAAAAAATGGCCAATTTCTTACAAAATTGGCCTTTTCTTGTCATATTTTGGATGTAACACTTGCAATTCGCGAAAATGTTACATCTTCTTTCGGTATTGTGTGGGGGTGACGCCCAAGGCTTGCTTGAACGCGCGGGTGAAGTGGGAGGTGTCGAAGAAACCGCACTTCATGGCGACATCGCTGATGGCCACGTCGGCGTGGTTGTTGAGCAGTTCTTGCGCCCGTTTCATCTGAAGGGCGCGTATGTAGGCAAGCGGGGTGTCGCCCGTCACGGCGCTGAGCTTGCGGCGCATCTGCTGCTGACTCATGCAGAGGGCCGAGGCCACACTGTCGACGGTGACCTCGCCGCGAGACATGTCGCCGTAGATGATCTCATCGACCCGCTTCAGGAAGGCACGGTCGCGCGGCGACAGCTCGGCCGAGGCGTCGGCCTTGTGCTCGGCTTTGGCTTGCATGTAACGCTCGCGCAGCATGCGATGCTTCTCCAGCAGGTTGTCGACACGCACGGTGAGTTCCTCGGCGTTGAACGGCTTGTTGAGATATGCGTCGACACCCATCTGCAGGCCGCGCAGGCGGTCTTGCTGGGTGGTCTTGGCGGTAACGATGATAACGGGGATATGATTGAGCACCTCCGACTGCTTGACGGCCTGGCACAGCTCGTAGCCGTCCATGCGCGGCATCATGAGGTCGGTAATGATGAGGTCGGGCACGGTGTCGGTGGCCATGCGCAGGCCCTCCTCGCCATCGTGGGCCACGGCAAGGCGGTAGCGGCTGCGCAGCTGCATGCTCATGTATTCGGCCACATCGGCGTTGTCCTCCACGATGAGCACCAGCGGGCGGGTGTCGGTGGTGTCGGCCGCGTCGTCGGTGTCGAGGGGCGCAAGGTCGGGAGCCGGTGTGGCGTCGGCCTTGGCGCTGGCAGCGGCAGCGGTGGCAGCGGCGGGAGCGGTGGCCTTATCCAGGGTGTCGGCGTCGATGAGCAACTGCTGCGACATGGCGCCATACACCTCAATGGGCTTCACCACCACGCCGGCGGGCGCCTTGACGGGCACC
>ERZ780141.1206-NODE-1206-length-15788-cov-4.485286_pt1 | contig 15788 bp, 12 predicted proteins | sample MGYA00433080_ERZ780141 | MGnify/ENA primary metagenome ERZ780141 (study PRJEB29588, sample SAMEA2154047) | human gut metagenome | biome: human gut; feature: human-associated habitat; material: faeces | place: Denmark | collected 2008/2010 ... | reverse complement strand
ACGATGCCATTGACATGGTAGGCGAGAAGATGAAAGATTCTGACAAGGCTCCTCTCGATATTTGGAGGAAAGCTCTCGAAAACGTGACACCTCAGGTTGAGGTGAAATCACGCCGTATCGGTGGAGCTAACTTCCAGGTGCCGATGGAGGTGCGTCCTGAAAGGAAGATTTCACTTTCCATGAAGAATATGATAGTCTTCGCCCGCAAGCGTTCAGGCCACTCCATGGCCGAAAAACTTTGTGCTGAAATCATCGCGGCATACAACTGCGAGGGTGCAGCATTCAAGAGAAAAGAAGATATGCACAGAATGGCAGAGGCTAACAAGGCTTTTGCACACTTCAGATTCTAATCCCCAAGGAGACATTGACAAATGGCAAGAGATCTTAAATTCACCAGAAACATCGGTATCATGGCTCACATCGATGCCGGAAAGACCACTACCTCGGAGCGTATTCTCTACTACACGGGAAAGACTCACAAGATCGGTGAGGTTCACGAGGGTGCGGCCACCATGGACTGGATGGTCCAGGAGCAGGAGCGTGGTATCACCATCACTTCTGCCGCTACTACCGCTTTCTGGCACTACAGGGGAGATACATATCAGATTAACCTCATCGACACTCCGGGTCACGTTGACTTCACAGTGGAGGTTGAGCGTTCGCTCCGTGTTCTTGACGGAACTGTCGCTACTTTCTGTGCGGTAGGACGTGTACAGCCTCAGTCTGAGACCGTTTGGCGTCAGGCTGACAAGTACGGTGTTCCTAAGATTGCGTATGTCAACAAGATGGACCGTGTCGGTGCAGACTTCCTCGCCGTCGTTGAGGAAATCAAGACCAAGCTTGGCGCAAGGGCTGTTCCTATCTGCCTCCCTATCGGAGCCGAGGATAAGTTTGAGGGCATCATCGACCTCATCGCCAACAAGGCAATCTACTATGACGGTGGAGAAGAGCTCGTGAACTACGAACTCAGGGAAATTCCGGAGAACATGAAGGCAGAGGCTGCCGCATGGAGGGAGAAACTCGTTGAGGCTGCGGCTGACTACGACGACACTCTCATGGAGAAGTTCTTCGAAGACCCTGATTCAATCACCGAGGACGAGATTATTGCGGCTCTCCGCAAGGCAACCATTGACATGTCAATCGTGCCTGCATGCTGCGGCTCTTCATTCAAGAACAAGGGTGTCCAGTTCCTTCTCGACGCCGTGATGCGCTACCTTCCTTCTCCGCTTGACATTCCGTCAATCAAGGGAACGAATCCTAAGACAGGAGAAGAGGAAGTCCGTCATCCGAACGCAAAGGAGCCGTTCTGCGCACTTGTGTTCAAGATTGCGACAGACCCGTTTGTGGGACGTCTCGCATTCCTCAGGGCATATTCAGGACATCTCGACGCCGGTTCGTACGTGCTCAACACCCGTTCCGACAAGAAGGAGCGCGTGGCGCGTCTCTACCAGATGCACTCGAACAAGCAGAACCCTATTGATTTCGTGGAGGCCGGAGACATCTGCGCCGCTGTCGGATTCAAGGATCTGCGTACAGGTGACACAATCTGCGTTGATACAAACCCTATCACCCTTGAGTCAATGGAGTTCCCTGATCCGGTAATCGGACTTGCAGTCGAGCCTAAGACTCAGAAGGATCTTGACAAACTCGGAATCGCACTTGCAAAACTTGCCGAGGAGGATCCGACCTTCACAGTCAAGTCAGACCACGAAACGGGCCAGACCGTCATCAGCGGTATGGGTGAGCTTCACCTTGACATCATCGTTGACCGTCTTCGCCGTGAGTTCGGTGTCGACATCAACCAGGGTGCACCTCAGGTTAACTACAAAGAGGCCATCACAGTGCCGGTTCAGCACCGTGAGGTGTTCAAGAAGCAGTCCGGTGGTCGTGGTAAGTTCGCTGACATCATCGTCGAGGTTGCTCCAGCTGACGAAGGACAGACAGGTCTCCAGTTCATTGATGAGGTTAAGGGCGGTAACGTTCCTAAGGAATTCATCCCGTCAGTCGAAAAGGGCTTCAAGTCAGCAATGGCAAACGGAGTTCTCGCAGGCTACGAGGTCCCTTCACTCAAGGTTACCCTCAAGGACGGTTCATTCCACCCTGTCGATTCCGACCAGCTCTCATTCGAAATCTGCGCACGTATGGCATTCCGTCACGCCTGCCCTAAGGCAAAGCCGGTTCTTCTTGAGCCTATCATGAGCCTTGAGGTGGTTACTCCGGAAGACTATATGGGTGACATCGTTGGCGACCTCAACCGTCGTCGCGGACAGGTTACTGCAATGGATTCAACTGTTGGTGCCCGCATCGTCAAGGCATTCGTTCCGCTCGCAGAGCAGTTCGGTTACGTGACGGTTCTCCGTACCATCTCATCAGGACGTGCTACCAGCACCATGACTTTCGACCACTACGCTGAGGTTCCTGCTAACCTCGCGAAAGAAATCATCGAAAAGTCCGGCTACAAGGTTCCTGAGGAGGAATAATAACAGAAAGTTTAATTGGTTATACAATAACGATATGAGCCAAAAAATCAGAATTAAGCTTAAGTCATTCGACCACATGCTGATTGACAAGTCCGCAAAGAAGATCGTCGAGACAGTTTCTTCTACTGGTGCCCGTGTCAGCGGTCCTATTCCGCTTCCGACCAACAAGAAGATTTTCACTGTCAACCGCTCTACTTTCGTGAACAAGAAGGCACGCGAGCAGTTCGAACTGAACTCATACTGCCGCCTTCTCGACATCTACGAGTCTTCCCAGAAGACCGTTGATGCCCTCATGAAGCTTGAACTCCCAAGTGGTGTCGAGGTCGAGATCAAGGTTTGCTAATTGAAATTCGAAAAAGATTTCATATCTTTGCAGAGCCGTCACTCCAAACGGCGGCTCTGTAAATTTTAAAGTTCTTTGATTTTATTGTGTCTTATGAGCCCAACGCGGCAGACGCTCAAAATCCGGTGATGTTTTTGCTGTATTTTGAGATGGATGCAAGGCGGGCGATTGAGGAGGAAGGAGTTACCTTGTGGTAATGACCGCCCGACGATATGAAGCCCAACGCGGCAGACGCTCAAAAGACAGTAAAAACAGGGTCCCATAGCTCAGTTGGTTAGTAGCACCTGACTCATAATCAGGGGGTCGCAGGATCATGCCCTGCTGGGACCACGCAAAATAATCACCTCGTCTATCTTTATGATGGACGAGGTGATTTCTTTTTATGAATCAGAGTTTGATTGAGTGTCAGTAGAGAAATCCGAACATCCATATTGGAATAGATTTGCCGAAAGCATACTCTATGTTATCTTTGACGAGGTAGCCGATCCTTGTATCCTTTATCTGAGAGCCGTTTTTATTCTTGCCTCCTACCTCGAAAGTGATTCCATTAATTTCAAAATCGGAGATTTTGGAAGACGTCGGGCTATATATATGTTTCGTCCAAGCCAGAAAGTTAGTCTCCCGCATATTGCCGTCATCGATTATCCCATCTTCCGACAGTGAATATGCAATGTTGCTGTTCCCCAAATACAGTTTTTCCGGTTTCGCCAACAGGTTGTCGCTATGACCCGGTTCACGGAGCGCATTGAACATCCCCGTCGCTTCAAGATAACTGATGTAGTCAGGAATAGAGTTGCGGCTTATCCCGAGGTTACGACCAAGCGTGTCATTGCTTGGCTTGAATGGGACGCTCTTGGCAAGGACATACATCAGTTTCTTTAGCTTCGCTGCCGATGTTACCGTCATGTCCGCATAATCGGGAATGTCATCCTCTACAGTAGCAAGAACCGCATTCTGAAGCCGGATTTCGGCATCGCCTTCTTGAAAAAACGGATAGAATCCGTAACGGCAGTACTCTTTGTAATATTTTAGGGGGCGATGCTCTCCATACGGGAAATCGACGTCGCCTCTCAATACATCCTCAAACTGCGAGGATTTCAGCTTCCATCCGTTACGAATATTCAAATATTCTCGAAACGACAGCCCCGGCATTTCATATGGAATGCTGCGGCGGCTGAGATCGGCCTTATTTCCTTTCCTGAGCGCTAACAGGCTGCTGCCCGAATACACAAGCTGTAAAGTAGGGTAGTCATCGTAAATATTTTTTACTTCTGTTGACCAGCCTTTATATTTATGTATTTCATCGATATAAAGGCGTTTGCCGCCTTGTGAATAAAAGGTTCCGGCAAGCTCATAAAGAGTATGTCCGGCAAAATACATATTATCTGCCGTCACATAGAGAGTTTCGTCAAGATTATCATATTTTCTGATATGTTGCAGAATCATCGTGGATTTTCCGACACCTTTTTGCCCCATAATGCAGATAAGCCGGCTTTCCCATTTGATTTGTTCGTGAAAACTGCGGAAATAGTCCATAGGGACAAGCGAGAGCTTTATGCGGAATGTATTGTACAAACTTTCCATTGTCTTCGATTTTTTGCAAATATAGCACATTGCACAGAAAAAAGTGCATATTTTCCCAAAGAATGCACAAAAAATTATGCAAAAGCTTTATATATGAATCAGAGTTCTTCCTTACTTGCGGGTAATCTTTGCTGCCCAGCCGCCGCCAGGGGCGAGGTGCGCGGTGATTTTGCGGTCGGCAGGAACGGTGGCGGTGGTGTGAACGTAGTCACGGGCTGCCTTTTCGGCGTTCGGGCCGTCCTGGAAGATGTCGAGAATCCAGTCGCCTTCGCCGAGGAAACTCAAATCGAGGGTAAGAGCACGCTCGTCCCAGTTCGTGAGGGCACCGACATACCAGGCGTCTCCGCTGCGGCGGGCAATGGTGATGTACTTGCCGATTTCCCCGTTCACTCCCAGACTCTCATCCCAAGTCTCCGGGCAGGCGGCAATAAACTCTGTGCACTCAGCTTCTGCAATGTAGTTGGACGGGGAGTCGCAGAGCATATTCAGTGGGGAATCGAAAACCACATATTCCGCGAGTTGGCGGCAACGGGTGCCCTGACTCATCGGCTCGTTATAGACAGGGCGGTAATTGCTCTTGCTTGCATTGCGCATCGCTCCCTGAGTGTAGTCCATAGGGCCGGCGGCCATACGGATGAACGGAACCGTCACGTCGTAGGTTACCTGATCGCACTCCTTCGGTCTCCATTTCATCTGTTCCAGACCGTGCACACCCTCGTAATTCACGACATTAGGCCAGCGGCGGCTCAGTCCGGTCGGTTTGTAGGTGCCGTGGAAATCGAGCATAAGGCCATATCTTGCAGCCGTTTCTGCGGCGCGAGCGTGGAAATTCACCATCAGCTGGTCGTCCCTATCCATAAAATCGACCTTGAAGCCCTTCACGCCCATTTCTGAATAATGCCTGCAGACCTTCTCCATATCGCGGTTGAACGCCCAATAGCCCGCCCAAAGAATGATGCCGACTCCACGCTCCTTGCCATAATCCACAAGTTCCTGTATGTCGATTTCCGGAATCACCTGAAACAGGTCTGCCTGAAGATTCACAGCCCATCCCTCGTCGAGAATCACATAGGCGATGCCGTGGGCCGAAGCGAAGTCGATGTAATATTTATAGGTTTCGTTGTTGATGCCCGCTTTGAAATCCACTCCATAGAGGTTCCAGTCGTTCCACCAGTCCCAGGCAACCTTGCCCGGCTTAACCCAACCATAGTCCGTGCCGGCATCCTGCTTTGGAGAGAGTTTCCAGACCATGTCGTTCACTGCCAGTTGCGAGTCAGATGTGCTCACCATAATCACCCTCCATGGAAAAACCTCATCTCCAGAGGCCTTCGCAATGAAGTTTTCGCGCTCCTTGACCATTCCCTGGAGCCTGTTGTGACCGCCCTGCTCGATGACTTTCGGATAAGGCGCGAACGTTCCCTTCAGCGAGTTTGAGCCCTCCGTCCCGATTACGTGCATTCCCGGATAGTTCGTAAGGTCTGCTTCCGTGATGAGAATTTTCACTCCCTCGTCTGCTGCTACGACGAGAGGAAGGCCAGCCTGTCTTTTCTCCACTGTGAAAGATTCTGTACCGTGTAGGTGTTCTCAAAGGAATTGAAGTACTGTCCCTCGACGGTCTTTGCACCCGAATTCACATAAGGGATGAACGCCTGCCTGTCCTCTCCGAAATTGAATTCCGCCTGCTCGGAAATGACCTCGTATGTCTTCTTCTTGTCGAGATTGCTGACAAAACGATATGCGACACCATCGTCGTAGGCGCGGAAAATGAGAGAGAACTCCTTGAAATTCAATAAAATCTGGTTATAATTATCGCGGACCTCCGCCTTCTTGTAGGCCACGGTGGAGAATGTATCGTCAAACGATGTTCTCACCGTCTTGCGCACTTTGTCGTTCTGGCCGAAAACGGTGCCGTCTGAAAGGTCCATCGAAATCGTCGACGGGGCGATGAGAGTCTGTTCGTTGCGGGATACCGAATATCTGATGTCTTCGCCGACCATAACAGTGGCGCTGATGTGCCCATCCGGTGATGTCACACGATAATTCACGTCCTTTGCGAATGACGGCGTTGCCGCGAAAAGAAACGCTGCGGCGATCGAAAATAGAAATCTTTTGAATTGCATAAATGTTTATTTTAGTTTTGTGTCAGCAATATTTAACGAAAGTTATATGTTTTTATACTCAAAATAATCCCGATAATAATACCTGAAGCAGGTCGCCTTTTCTTCGCTCCGTCCCGTCATCGGGACAGTCTCACAACTATGCTCAGCGGAAGCCGTTTCCCATAAGAGTCCGTCAGAACAAGTTCGCCGCTCTGAATTTCCTTAAATCCCGTCTTCAGACAGAAATTCTGCCGTACCACCGTTTCTCCGAGCACTGCACTGAAGCCGTTGGAATAGAGATTCAGCACCATAAAACTGTCTGTCGGAGCCAAAATCGCCGAAACGCATTTAAGCATATCGTTCAGACACTCGTCCAACTTCCATTTCTCCCCGTCAGGTCCGTGCCCGTATGCCGGAGGGTCAAGGATAATTCCTTGATAGACATTACCCCTCTTTGCCTCACGTCGCGCAAACTTCAGCGCATCCTCCACCACCCAACGGATATTGTCCAAACCGCTGTTTTCCATATTCCCCTTCGCCCAAGTCACCACCTGACGCACCGAGTCGAGATGAGTCACATCGGCCCCTGCAGCCTTTGCCGCCAGAGACGCAGCCCCAGTGTAGGCAAAGAGATTCAGCACCTTAGGTGTCGGACGCCCCTCGGCCTTCGCTTTTTCCACGAGTGCTTTTGTGTGAGAGTAGATATATTCCCAGTTTGGTGCCTGTTCCGGAAAGACGCCCACGTGTTTGAAAGAAGTCAGTCCAAGACGCAGACGGAACGAAGGACCCTCCGCTCCATAGCCGCCATAGTTGATAAACCACTGGTCGTCCATCCTTTTGACCCGCTTCCATGTACCGCTGTCTTCCTTACCGGCTTTGCCAAACCCCGCTCCAGGAGCGAAGCGCGTGTGCATGAGCCTGTTCCATTCGTCCTCCGACAGCGACTTGTCCCAAATAGCCTTGGGCTCAGGACGCGCCATCACAATTTTTCCGAATCTTTCGAGTTTCTCAAAGTTTCCGCAGTCTATCAGCTGATAGTCCTTCCACAGCGGGCTTGGGCTTTCAATTGTCATATCATCAAATTTGCACAAAGTTAGCATAAAAATTGCTATCTTTGCAGCCCATGCCCGTAATGAAGGGTATATATCGGGAAAGATATATTTTATTATAAAAATTATGCAACAGAACATTTCAACTTACGATTTCGCAGGCAAGAAAGCCATCGTGCGCGTGGACTTCAACGTTCCGCTCAACGATAAGTTCGAAATCACGGACGACACACGTATGCGTGCCGCAATCCCTACACTCAAGAAAGTTCTTGAGAAGGGCGGTTCGCTCATCATTATGTCTCACCTTGGCCGTCCGAAGGGCGTTACGGAGAAATTCTCCCTCAAACACATCCTTCCGCACCTTGAGGAACTCCTCGGAACTCCGGTGAAGTTCGCCGACGACTGCATGAAGGCTGACGCTCAGGCAGCGGCTCTCAAACCGGGGGAGGTTCTCCTTCTCGAAAACCTCCGTTTTTATGCTGAGGAGGAAGGCAAGCCGAGAGGACTTGCAGAAGATGCAACAGACGAGGAGAAGAAGGCTGCAAAGGCCGCTCTCAAGGAAAGTCAGAAGAAATTTGTCGAGAAGCTCGCTTCTTACGCTGACTGCTACATCAACGACGCATTCGGAACTGCCCACCGTGCACACGCATCCACAGCTCTTATCGCCGACTACTTCCCTAACGACAAGATGTTCGGCTATGTGATGGAAGGCGAAATCAAGGCCATCGACCGCGTACTCAAGACTCCTGAGCACCCTGTGACCGCAATCATCGGCGGAGCAAAGGTTTCTTCGAAAATCGGCATCATCGAGCACCTCTTCGACATCGTTGACAATATGATTATCGGCGGTGGAATGGTTTATACATTCAAAAAGGCTCAGGGCGGACACATCGGAAATTCTCTCTGCGAGGACGACCAGATGGACCTTGCTCTCAACATCCTCAAGAAGGCTGAGGAGAAGGGCGTGAAGCTCTATCTTTCAGATGAGGTTGTAATCGCTGACGCATTCTCCGAGGATGCCCATACGAAGATTTGCCGCAATACGGAGATTCCTGACGGCTGGGAAGGTGTTGATGCCGCTCCGAGCACGCTCGCCACTTGGGAGAACGTCATTATGAAGTCCAAGACCATCCTTTGGAACGGCCCTGTCGGAGTGTTTGAGATTCCTGCATTTGCAAAGGGTACAAACAAAGTTGCCGAGATGCTTGCAAAGGCTACCGAGAACGGAGCGTTCACGCTTGTCGGCGGTGGCGACTCAGTTGCAGCTGTGACTCAGATGGGCTTCGCCAATAAGGTAAGCTATGTCTCTACCGGTGGCGGTGCTATGCTGGAGTATTTGGAAGGGATTGAGCTGCCTGGTATTGCTGCGGTTCGCAAGTAAAAGACGTCTAAAAGGCGGTCTGCTTCGTTGGACGCCTTGATGAAATCCTCACAACCGACAGGTTGCTGCGGTATTCATCTTCGCCGTCCGCCTTGCATCCCATCCTTTTATACACCTTTTACACCCAGCGCATGGCTTTGCTTCGTTGGGCGGCTGACGGAAATTAAAAATCACCACGAAGGTCATTTCCTTCGTGGTGATTTTTTAGATGAGAATGCTGTAAATTAGCTTTTATCAGCGTCTTTTTTTGGAATACCAAAGAAATACTTCTCATTGTAGAATGTTCCAATCTTAAGCGTAGAGGTTTCGGCGCTGAAGACATCGTAGAAGGTTGGTTTATCGTTCTTGTCAAATCCCTCAAAAAGCAGCATGTGATCTTTAGAGACATCCTTGAAAGAGAAACTCTGACCCTCTCTCCGTATCTCGTTGTTTTCATACAAGCTCTCATACACGATGCAGAGCACATGACTTCCGTCGCTATTGATCTTTATCGAATACCAACCATCCATCGCCCATACATCGTTATCTTTGAGACCATCGACAAAGGCTTTCTGTTCAGCCGTGAGCTTTTCCATGTCGATTCCTTTCTTGAAATCTGTCTCAACATCTGTGAGGATCTCTCCTATTGTTGCCGTCCCATCGGCATTCAATCTGAATACCATCCACTCGTCCTTTGCGGCGTCTTCTGTCTTGTTGAAGTTCACGACCCAAGTGTTTACATAAAGTTTCGGCTCCTCAGCCTGTTCGGTGTTCATCTTGTCGCAGGCGCTTGCAAAGATAAGAGGTATGAGCGCCAATGTGCTGTATATCAATTTTTTCATATTGTCGAATGTTTGTGTTGTAAAAATTAAGAAGCTCAAATTAGGAAGCTGCAGTCAACAACATTTCCCACCGTTATTCCCGAAGCCGCAAGGCTTGGTGCTTTAGTCTCTTTAATTCCTCCCTCCTTAGTTTCAAGCGTGGCCTCATTTTCAGAAATGTTGGATAGGTGGAATTCATTGAAGTATTCTGCGAGTTCTATATCCGTGCCGGGAATGTTTTTCAGGATGAATATTGAAAGATAAACGTCATCATTTTTTCCGGGTATCTCGACATAAGCTCCCTTTATCATAATGACGATGTCATTCACTTTGAGGGAGTTGATCTTTTCAATCTGCTCTGCGGTAAACTTAGGCTCTTCTCCGGTTCCATCTCCGTCGATGGAAGGCTTGAAATCTCCCTGTATTTTTTTAATAAAAGCCTCGTTGGCGACATACCCTACATAAAATGTCTTGTCGGCATTGAAGCAGAATACTGAGTTTTGAGGCCCGTCGCTGCTACTGTCAGTTACGACCCAAGAATTGACGTAAAGAGGAACAGGGGTGTTGTCGGTTGCCGATTCCTTGTCGCAACCGGTCCCGAGCACGAGAAGCGCTCCGAGAGTTAGAAGATAGGTTAATCTTTTCATTGTTTTTGTTGTTATGTTTGTACTAAATTCTCAAAAGGTTAGTGTCGGCATCGTTCGCAGTCGAAGACAATAGCTGCTTCAATGTCGCTATGGAAGCCATTCACATACATACTTTTGCAAAGTTAAGCAAATTATTTTGTAACTTCGCAGGATTTTTGTGCTTAGAAGTTGCTGCTGCGACAATTTTGTGAAATTTTATATAGTTCATGGAGAGGATATTCATTTCTATATACCGTTATTTCAAGGGACACCGATGGCTCATGTGGCTACTGATGCTCGGTTCGGCCGTGGTGTTTGCAGTTTTCGGATTTAGGCTTCACTATGAGGAGAATATTATAAAGCTCCTTCCTAAGACAGATAATTCCGCGTCTTATGAACTGGTGTTCAGTAACTTGAAGGTCAAGGATAAGGTCTTTATCCAGATTGCTCCCAAGGGGTTTTCTGTCGAAAAGGTCGGAACTGAGCCGAAACTTGATGCTCAGACTCTCAGCGACTGTTGTGACGAATTCATCGATTCGCTCGTTGTCCGTGACGGTGGACGCTACATTGCAAGCGTGCTGAGCTGCATTGACGACGACACGATGATGAGTGCGATGGACTACGCCATTGCGGAGTTCCCGACCTTCGTCGCCCCCGAGTGTTACGAGGCTTTTGACAGCCTTCTGACGTGGAGGTGCATACGGGCCCGTATGGCAGCAAATGAGCAACTGCTTGAAAATGATGAAGATGGCAATCTTCAGATGCTCGTCAGTTACGACCCTGCCGGTTTGCGCTACGGAATGCTCGCTGCGCTTAAGGATATGATGGGTGAAGGAGCGGAACTCAAGAATGATGGTGACTCGCTCTCAAGTTATAAAGGAGGTATGACACTCAAGAACCGTCATTTCTTCACAAAGGACGGCAATGTGGTTCTCGCTTTCGTGGCTCCGGATTTCAATTATATGGATTCGCAGGCTTCTGCCGATTTCGTGGATATGATAGAGAATGAAGTTGATGCATTCGAGGCGCGTCATCCTGAGGTTGAGGTCTTTATGCACGGCTCTCCTGCTATGAGTGCGAACAATTCCCGCCGAATCAAAGCGGACCTTGTGATGACCGTGGGCATATCCCTTCTTCTCATCATTCTTCTGATTTCACTTTTCTTCAAGAACAAGTCGTCGCTTCCTCTGCTGCTTTCTCCGGTGGCCTACGGGACGCTTGCGGCGCTTGCGATGATGTACTGGATAAAGGGAAGCATGTCCCTGATGGCGGTGGGTATAGGCGCGATTGTGCTGGGCGTGGCGTTGAGCTATTGTCTCCATGTGCTGACTCACTACAAATATGTGGATGACCCGGAAAGGGTGCTTCGCGACGAATCAAAGCCGGTTTTTCTCGGCTGTCTCACCACGATAGGCGCGTTTGCCGGACTGCTCTTCACCAGTAGCGAGCTCCTGCGCGATTTCGGGCTCTTTGCTTCATTCGCGATGATTGGAACGACTTTGTTTGCTCTGGTTTTCCTCCCTCAGTTCTTCCGTCCGGAGCGTAACCGCAAGTCGCGTAAGGCATTTGCGTTTTTCGACAGAGTGAATTCTCTTCCTCTCGACAGCAATCCTTGGATACTCTCGATTATCGGGGCGATTTCCGTTGTCTGCCTATTCCTTCCGTCCCCGGAATTTGACAGTAATCTGCGGGATATCAACTATATGAGCCCGAAAGTCCGCCAGTCGATGAGCATCTACAATGCGGAAAACAACGGAGGCTGGTCTTCACAATACTATGCGGCAACCGGCGCCACTCTCGATTCTGCGATAGAGTGCAGCCGTCGTCTTTCCGCAGCGCTCGATTCTCTGCGCAGGGAGGGGATTGTGAAGCGTCACGCCGATATGAGTGCCATTCTTCTTCCGGAGGATGTGCAGCAGGAACGCATATATGAGTGGGCAGAGTATTGGCAAAAACCTATGGGAGGAGGGCGCACAAGGCTTCAAATCACTGAGTCGCGCCTTGCTGCGGCAGCCAAGGAACAGGGTTTGAGTCCGGAACTTTTCACTCCGTTCACTGCCCTTTGCGAGGCGGATTACGCGCCCGAATCACTCTATGACTCCGGCGCTCTTCCCGAATCCATTACTTCGAACTTCATAGAGCGCGGCAAGGACGGCACCTACATGATCTTTACCTCTGCGCTCATGCCTGAGGGTGAGAAGATGACGGTAAACAAGGTTGTGGACAAGGTGGACGGTTCGCTTGTGGTTGATCCGTTCTTCTACACCGGCAATATGGTGGAGATTATCCATGGCGACTTCAATACAATCCTCTGGATTTCAATGATTTTTGTTTTCGTTGTCCTTCTCCTGTCTTTCCGCAACATCGCGGTCGCCGTCATCGCCTTCCTCCCGATGACTCTCAGCTGGTATGTCGTGCAGGGTATTATGTGGATTTTCGGTTTGAAGTTCAATCTAATCAACATCATCATCTCGTCCTTCATCTTCGGCATCGGCGTGGATTACAGCATCTTCGTGATGCAGGGCCTTCTCGCCGCCGCCTCCGGCAAGGGAACCGAGATGCTGAACTATCACAAGACGGCGATAGGCCTTTCGGCGATGATTCTCATCGTTGTGACCGGCTCGCTGCTCTTCGCTGTCCACCCCGCCATCCGTTCCATCGGCATCAGCTCCATCATCGGAATGTCCGCCTCAATCCTACTTTCCTACTCAATTGAGCCGTTCCTCTTCCGCATGATTCTGAAAATTCCGTTCTATCGGAGAAGGCTGACGGGGGAAAATTGATTTGAATTGTTATAAGATATTTGATATGAAGAAGATACTTACTCTTATTGCCGCGCTCCTTTGTGTGACGGCAGTTTCCGGCCAGGTCAAAGGACTTCAGGCAAGTTTCACCCACACCAAGACAGCGGCCGGTACTACGGAGAAAGACTCAGGCAAGATCTATTACTCCGCGCCGGGCAGCCTTGCCCTTCACTACGACTCTCCGTCAACAAATCTCGTTGTGATAAACGGCAAGGATGTCTATCTCCGTCAGGCCGGCAAGGAACGCCGTTTCGACACCACAAAGAACGCTCCGATGCGAGGAATGAGCGCAACGCTTCTCAACTGCGTGAAAGGTGATACTCAAAAGGTTGCCGACGAGAACGATGCCGACATTCAGGTTCAGAATTTCGCCCGTTCGACCGACGTCACAATCACTGCCCGCAAGAAGGCAGTCCGCGGCTACTCCCGCATCGAACTGAGCTATCGCAAGTCCGACGGCCTCCTCCAGTACATGAAACTCACCGAGTTCAGCGGCGCTGTCAACGAATACAAGATGACCGGCTTCCTCCAGTCCGCCGCTCTCCCCGCCGACGCTTTCACCATCCCGGCAAAAACATCCCGCGCCGAGTAGTATCCTGTCTTGAACTATTCACTGTTGTAACATATTTAAGATAGTTGTTGCGGGAATTTCCAGTTTTGAAAAAGCAAACTTTTTTGGTACCGTTGAATAACTTTTCTAATGAGGCTGGTAATTATCGCTTCACTTGATTGCCGCGAAGAGGTGCTCGGCGGTGATTTCGCTGTGGACGAGGCTGGAGTTGATGCCTTTGGTCAGCCCGTAGGGGGTGACAAAGGTGAATACGGGAGTGGTGGTGAGCCGTTCATCTTCTATGAACGTTTGACGTCGTTCGCGCAGCTGTGTCGCATAGTCTTTTGTTATGTTGTAGCGGCTTGCCGCGAATTTCATCTCCACGAGGTGTATCATCCTGTCGGCACGCTTTATCACGAGATCTATCTGTGCACCGCGTTTTTCCTCTCCTTTGGCCGCTATATGGCGCCATGTCGATGATTCGGTGGCGACTCCGGAAATGCCCAGGCCTTGTTTGATGTGAGAGAGGTGGTGCAGGCAAAGCTGCTCAAAGGAGAAGCCTTCCCATGACGATACGCTGCGGTCGTTGAAATGGTGCTGCCAATAGTGCTCGTCCTTTGAGTTGTTTCCGAGTACGAACTTATAGTAGAATATGGTATAGAAGTCGCTCAGGCGGTAGAGGCTCATCTTGTTTCGATTGCCGAACTGGGAGTAGGAGACAATGAAGTCGCATCTTTCCAGATTGTCGAGCAATTTCGAGAGCCCACCTCCACCGAATCCGGTACCCGTTTCTATTTCCGAACGAGTGAAGCCTTCCCTTTTCTTGGACAGAAACTTCACAATGGCGATGTATCTGTCTGATTTTGTGAATAGTGCGTTGTATAGTTCGTTGAACTCATCTGAAAGTTCACCGCCTCTTCTGAAAATGAGAGAATCTATATTGTCCGGAAGGCTCAGGTCGGGACGAAGCAGACTCAGATAGTATGGTATGCCGCCTAAAATCATATAGCATTGCATAATCTGATAATCATCCCATTCAATGCAGTGTTCCCTCAGATATTCACGACATTCGCTCAAGTAGAACGGACGTAGATAAATCCTGTGCGTGAGCCTGTTGTGGAGTCCTCCCTGATTGTCTTCCAACTTTTCCTTCATCCAGCTTGTCGCGCTTCCGCAGGCCACGAACACGATGTCGTCCCGATTCTGAACCCAGTTGGCCCAGAAATATTCTAGTTCATTAAGGAACTCGCTGCCGTGCGTGTCCATCCATGGCATTTCGTCGAAGAATATCACTTTCCTTTCATCCGTGCAATGTTCCAGATAGGATTCCATCTGCAGGAAAGCATCGTGCCAGTTGTTGATTTGCGGAATAGGGGTATTAGGGCTATATCGCATCAACGCCTCTCTGAAATTCTGGAGCTGAACGGTCTTGGATTGCCTGTGCGCCCCGACATAATGGAAACTGTAGCTGTCTTTGAAGAAGCTTCTCACAAGAAAGGTCTTCCCGACCCGTCGTCTCCCATAAAGCGCGATAAACTCCGAGCGGTCTGACTTGACTGCCCATTCTAGTTCGTTCCATTCATTTTCTCTACCGATAAGTCTTTCCATAACTTGATGTGTTTCGTCTCGGCAAAGATAGATATAAAAGTATTACAAAAAGTCGAATTTTGTCCAAATCTCGAAATTTTTATAGGATTTGGGCGAAATTTGGTTGATTTTTGTCCAAATCTCTGTTTTTTTGATGAGATTTGGACGAAAATGGATGTTTGCTGATGGGTTGAGGATGATTTGAAACTATTCGTGTTTTTCTGCAAACCTCTTTGCCTGCTCGGCAATGAGCGTCGGGTCATCAAAGTAATTGATTCTCATCGCTTCGCGCACCTCGTGGAGAGTCTGGGCGGCGACGGCGCGGGCCTTTTCGGTGCCCTGGCGGAGAATCTCGTAGATTGCCGGGATGTCCTTTTCAAGTTCGGCGCGGCGGGCACGGATAGGGGCGAGTTCTTCTTCGAGGACTGCGCCGAGGAACTTCTTGACCTTCATATCGCCCAGGCCTCCGCGGCGGTAGTGGTCCT
>ERZ780141.1201-NODE-1201-length-15814-cov-5.940605_pt1 | contig 15814 bp, 14 predicted proteins | sample MGYA00433080_ERZ780141 | MGnify/ENA primary metagenome ERZ780141 (study PRJEB29588, sample SAMEA2154047) | human gut metagenome | biome: human gut; feature: human-associated habitat; material: faeces | place: Denmark | collected 2008/2010 ... | reverse complement strand
TCCCTACCAGCTGCGGTTATCCAACGCGGAATGCGGCTTCACCGCTCTCGCAGATGTCATCGCATAGTCTGTCCCTACTCGCTGCGGTTATCCAACGAGAAAAATATACTAATCAGCTCATCCTCGTTGGCAACACGCTCTCGCGCCACGAATGGGGGAATTATGGGCGGTTGTCTTGTTAAAAAATATGAGATTCTTTCGGGTTGATTCTATTTTAGTTATCTTTGTAAATTATTTAATATGAAATATTGTATATGATAAGAAAGTCATTGAACTCTTTTGGAAAATACTGCATCTTTATTTGGCGATGCTTCAGCACTCCCGACAAGTGGAGAGAGTTTTTCAGAAGATACATACAAGAGATATTGCGTTTAGGAATCGACTCAATACCATTGGTGCTAATTGTGTCGGTGTTTATCGGTGCCGTGTGTACGATACAGATGAAGCTGAACATTTCATCGCCGTTGTTGCCTAAGTATGCCATTGGCCTCACCACGCGCGAGATAATCCTATTGGAGTTTTCGTCGTCGATATTATGTTTGATATTGTCGGGCAAGGTGGGCAGTAACATAGCCTCAGAGATAGGCACGATGCGAGTGACCGAGCAGATTGATGCCTTAGAGATAATGGGTATCAACTCAGCCAACTTCTTGGTGTTGCCAAAGATAATGGCATTTGTGTCGTATATCCCTGTTCTTGTGGTGTTTTGTATGGTCACAAGTCTGTTTGGCGGCTACTTGATATGTGTGGTCACGGGCATGGTGTCGGTAGACGTGTATGTCTACGGACTGCAGACCATGTTTAATGAGTGGTATGTGTGGTATGCGCTGATAAAGTCGCTCTTCTTTGCGTTTATCATCAGCAGTGTGGCATCGTTCTACGGCTACCATGTGGAAGGCGGCGCGCTGCAGGTGGGCACGGCAAGCACCCACGCAGTGGTCACCAGCAGTATCTTGATTTTGTTAATGGACGTGGTATGCACCAAAGTAATGTTGCAGTAAAGAGATGATAGAAGTAAAGAATATACGCAAGGCCTTTGATGGCATGACAATATTGCATGGCATAGATGCCGTGTTTCACGATGGCAAGACCAATCTGATTATAGGTCAGAGCGGTTCGGGTAAGACGGTGTTGATGAAGAGCCTTGTGGGGCTGCACACCCCCGACGAAGGCGAGATACTATATGACGGGCGAGACCTACTGAAGATGGACACCAAGCAGCGCAAGGAGTTGCGCAAGGAGATAGGTATGCTGTTTCAAGGCTCGGCGCTCTTCGACAGCGAGACCGTGCTCGGCAATGTGATGTTTCCGCTGAAGATGTTTTCCGACATGAGCTATGAGGAGCAGCTTGAGCGCGCGCATTTCTGCATCAATCGTGTGAACCTGAAGAATGCCGACGACAAATATCCATCGGAAATCAGTGGCGGTATGCAGAAGCGTGTGGCAATCGCGCGAGCCATAGCCCTGAATCCCCGATACCTATTCTGCGACGAACCAAACTCGGGACTCGACCCAAAGACCTCGATACTTATCGACGAGTTGCTTAGCGACATCACCCACGAGTATGGCATCACCACAGTGATCAATACCCACGACATGAACTCGGTGCTTGGCATCGGCGAAAACATTATTTTCTTAAACAAGGGTCATCTCGACTGGAATGGCAATAAGGATGAAGTGTATGACAGCGACAACGAGACGCTCAACGACTTCGTGTTTGCCAACGACCTATTTAAGAAGGTGAAGAAATACGTGTGCATGACAAACGACAAATAAACTAACAGAACACAACAAATAGCGATAGTTTGATAAAGTGGAACAAAAACTCAACATAGCCATTCTGGGCAGCACGGGGTCGATAGGGCGACAGACGCTCGACATCATAGAGGAATACCCCGACCGATTTAATGCCTATTTGCTGACAGCCAATTCGAGCGTGGATATGCTTGTGGCACAAGCCAAGAAGTATAATCCCCGCTATGTGATAATAGCCAATGAGGCGCATTACGAGGCAGTGCGTACCGCACTTGATGGCACCGACACCCAAGTGCTGGCTGGTGCAAAAGCCATCTGCGACGCCATGAGCGACCCGGCGATTGACACCGTGGTGACTGCTATGGTGGGATATGCTGGCTTGGCGCCGACCATCAATGCCATTAAGCATGGCAAAAACATCGCTTTGGCAAACAAAGAAACCCTGGTGGTGGCAGGCCAGCTCATCAACCGATTGTTGAGCCAATCTACCTCGAAGCTATATCCGGTAGACTCAGAGCACGGTGCAATATGGCAATGCCTTGCCGGCGAGAAGCACGAGGATATCTATAAACTGATACTCACCGCATCGGGAGGCCCATTCCGCACCAAGAGCAAGGAGGAATTGCTGCTTGTGACCAAGGAAGACGCCCTGAAGCACCCCAACTGGAGCATGGGCGCAAAAATCACTATCGATAGCGCCACAATGATGAATAAGGGATTTGAGGTGATGGAAGCTAAGTGGCTATTCAATGTGGGTCTCGACCGCATTGAGGTGGTGGTGCATCCACAGTCGATAGTGCACTCGATGGTGGAATTTATAGACGGTTCGGTGAAGGCGCAATTGGGTCTGCCTGACATGCGCATACCTATTCGCTATGCGCTCGGATTTCCCGACCGCCTCTATTCCGACCATCAACGCATGCACGTGAGCGACTATCGCAACCTCACATTTGAAGCCCCCGATTTCGAGAAATTCCCGATGCTCGGCTTTGCCTACACGGCAGCCAAAGCCGGCGGCAACACCCCATGTGTGCTAAATGCAGCCAACGAAGTGGCTGTGGCGGCATTCTTGCACGACCAGATACGCTACCCCGAGATACCAGAGGTGGTGAGCCGCTGCATGGCCGACATTGCCCATGTGGCAGCACCTGAATACGACGACTATGTAAACACCAATATTGAGGCTCGCCGATATGCCGAGTCGCTGATTAAGAACAAATAAAAAAGCATTAAGACAAACAAGAAATTATTTTTGAATGGATACATTTTTGATTAAAGCATTGCAATTGCTACTCTCCCTTGGCATACTCGTATTGGTGCACGAGTTTGGTCACTATTTTTTCTCTCGAGTGTGCCATGTGCGAGTAGAGAAGTTTTACTTGTTTTTCAATCCATGGTTTAATATCCTCCGATATAACCCTAAGAAGAAAACCGTGAGATTTTTCTGCGCAAATGATAGCGAAGCAGAAGCCCAAAAGGCAAGTGAAGAGGCTTATAACGACGATAGCGAAAAGTCGTCGTGGCGCGATACGGAGTATGGCATCGGTTGGGTGCCACTTGGCGGATATTGCAAGATAGCCGGCATGATCGACGAATCGATGGACAAGGAGCAGATGAAGCGCCCAGCCAAGGCGTGGGAATTCCGCTCGAAATCGGCGTTCAGCAGATTTTTGATTATGGTGGGCGGCGTGTTGTTTAACTTCCTACTCGCGTTTGTGATCTATGCAGGCATCGTGTTTGTCAGTGGCGAGGAATTCATCACATTCCAAAATGCCACCGAGGGTATGATCTATTGCGATAGCGCGCACAATATCGGATTTAAGGATGGCGACATACCATTGAGTGCCGATGGTAAGGAAGTGTCTACATTCGAAGACTTCTCGCGAATGTTGATGGCTAAGAGCGTGACAGTGCTGCGCAATCACAAGGACACCGTGGCAATAGCAATACCAGAGAAATTTGCCTTCGCAGCCGATAAGGATGCGCAAAATGGCAACCTTTTCATGACCTATCGCGTGCCAGTGGTGATAAAGCAATTGCAACCACGCATGGGTGCCGAGAAGGCACAGCTGAAGGAAGGCGACAAGATATTGGCAGTGAATGGCGAGGCTACAAGCGGATACGACCTCTTCAAGCCAGCCCTCGACAAGAATGCCGGTAAGACAGTGGAAATCACCTATAAGCGTGGTGGCAATACCGCCACAGCAAGCGTAGAGGTGGATGATGCCGGCAAAATAGGCATTATGCTATGCTCTCCAGTGGAGATATTTAAGACCGACAAGAAGAGCTACACACTGTTGCAGTCGATACCACGCGGCGTGGAATTGGGCTGGAACAAGCTGGTCACCTATGTGCAGTCGCTCAAGCTGGTGTTCACCAAGGAAGGCGCACAGAGTCTGGGCGGATTTGGCTCACTCGGTTCGATTTTCCCTACACAATGGGATTGGCTCACATTCTGGATGACCACAGCATTCCTTTCGGTGGTGCTCGGCGTGATGAACCTCTTGCCGATACCAGCGCTTGATGGCGGACACGTGCTCTTCTTGCTCATAGAGATGATCACCCGCAGAAAGCCAAGCGAAAAGGTGCTCGAAAATGCTCAGATGGTGGGCATGCTATTCCTGTTTGCGCTGCTGATATATGCCAACGCTAATGATATTTATCGTTTCTTTATAAAATAAGTAAACCATATATGATATATAAGACAATTGTTCTTAGAAAGGGCAGTGAGGAGTTTTTGAAGCGTTTCCACCCATGGGTGTTCTCCGGCGCTATTCATCACATGGACAAGTGTGAGGATGGCGATCTGGTGACCGTATACACTGCCGGTGGCGAGTTGATAGGCAACGGACACTATCAGTTGGGTAGTATCGCCGTGCGCATGTTGTGCTTCGACGACACCGAGATAGACGAGGAATACTACTGCAACCGTCTGATGGCTGCCTATGAGACACGCATAGCGCTTAACCTGATGCGCGACGACAACAATTCTTTCCGCCTTGTGCACGGCGAGGGCGACTTTTTGCCGGGCCTTGTGGTGGACATCTACGGCAACACAGCCGTGATGCAAGCGCATTCGCCGGGTATGCACTACGCCCGCAATCTGATTGCCAATGCCTTGGTGCGTCTGCCCAACCAGTTGGTGAAGAATGTGTACTACAAGTCGGAAACCACATTGCCATATATTACTCGCGACACCGAGAACTACTATATAATAGGCTCTTACGACACCAACATCGCGCTTGAAAACGGGCTGAAATTTCACGTCGACTGGTTGAAGGGCCAGAAGACAGGCTTCTTCGTTGACCAACGCGAAAACCGCTCGCTGCTTGAGCACTATTCGCGCGGCCGTAAGGTGCTGAACATGTTTTGCTACACTGGCGGATTCTCGTTTTATGCTATGCGAGGCGGCGCCGAGTTGGTGCATTCGGTAGACAGCTCTTCGAAGGCAATCGACCTCACCCGCGAGAATGTGGAGCTGAATTTCCCTGGCGACACACGCCACGAGGCGTTTGCCGAAGATGCGTTTAAGTATCTCAACGAGATGGGCAACAACTATGACCTGATAATCCTTGACCCACCGGCGTTTGCCAAGCACAAGAGTGCGCTGAAGAATGCGCTGATTGGCTACCGAAAAATCAATGCCAAGGCGTTTGAGAAGATACAGAAGGGCGGCATCTTGTTCACCTTCTCTTGTTCGCAAGCCGTGTCGAAGGAGCAATTCCGTCTGGCGGTGTTCAGCGCAGCGGCACAGTCGGGCCGACGCGTGAGAATCTTGCATCAACTCACCCAGCCAGCCGACCACCCAATCAACATCTACCATCCAGAGGGCGAATACCTCAAGGGATTGGTGCTATACGTAGAATAATATTAATGAGAAACAGTAAAAATATGTAATTATGAAAAAGTTTTATTTATGTGCGTTATTAGCAGGCGCATTTTCATTGAATACTATGGCTCAAAGCAGTGATTTTAACTACAGCGTTGATCATTTTGCCGACATTCAGGTGCTACGCTACCAAGTGCCTGGCTTCGATGGTCTGACACTCAATCAGAAGAAGTATGTGTATTATCTCACCGAGGCTGCACTCTATGGTAGAGATATCCTTTTTGATCAGCACGGAAAATACAATCTGCAGATTCGCGAAGTGCTTGAAGCAATCTACAAAAACTACAAGGGCGACAAGAAGAGCAGCGACTATGTGGCTTTTGAGAAATATTTGAAGCAAGTGTGGTTTGCCAACGGCATTCACCATCACTATTCTACCGACAAGTTTACCCCTGGTTTCTCTCAAGACTTCTTCGCTAAGCAAGTGCGTGCGTTGAAGAAGGCCGATGTGCCATTGCACCAAGGCGAAACAGTCGACTCGTTTATCGCCACCCTCACAAAGGTGATTTTCGACCCTACATATATGGCTAAGCGCGTCAATCAGGCTGCAGGTCAAGACCTCGTGCTCACCTCGGCCAACAACCTCTATGAGGGCGTGACTCAGAAGGAAGTTGAGGCTTACTACGAAAGCATCAAGGACCCTAACGACCCAACACCTATCTCTTATGGCCTTAATGCCCGCGTGATTAAGAAAGACGGCAAGGTGATGGAACAAAAATATAAGGTGGGTGGACTTTATAGCAAGGCTATAGAGAAAATCGTAGAAAACCTCAATCTTGCTAAGCAATATGCCGAAAGCGACAAGCAAAAGGAATATATCACTAAGTTGGTGGAATATTACACCACTGGCGACCTCCGCAAGTTCGACGAATATTCTATCCTTTGGGCTGAAGACACTGCTTGCACAGTTGACTTCGTGAATGGTTTCATCGAAAACTACGACGACCCTCTGGGTATGACTGGTGCTTGGGAATCGTTGGTTAACTTCAAGAATCAAGAGGCTTCGCACCGCACTCAGGTGATTAGCGAAAATGCGCAATGGTTTGAACACAATTCGCCTGTTGACCCGCGCTTCAAGAAGAGCGAGGTGAAGGGTATCTCGGCTAAGGTGATCACAGTGGCAATTCTTGCCGGTGACTCTTATCCTGCTACTCCTATCGGTATCAACTTGCCTAACGCCGACTGGATTCGTGTCGCACACGGCTCAAAATCGGTGTCGATTGAGAATATCACCGACGCTTACGACGAAGTGGCTGCCGGCAATGGCTTGAATGAAGAGTTTGCTTACTCTAAGGAGGAATGCGACTTGATGGCTAAGTATCTCACTCTCGCCGACAAATTGCACACCGACCTTCACGAATGCCTTGGCCACGGTTCTGGCAAATTGCTCCCTGGCGTTGACCCTAATGCGTTGGGTGAACACGGTTCTACTCTCGAGGAAACCCGCGCCGACTTGTTTGCGCTATATTATCTTGCCGACAACAAGTTGCTCAGACTTGGCGTCATCAAGGACCCCGACACTTATAAGGCTGAATACTACAAGTATATCATGAATGGCTTGATGACTCAAAACACTCGTATCGAGCCAGGTAAGGACATCGAAGAGGCTCACATGCGCAACCGCAAACTCATCAGCGAATGGGCTTATCAACACGGTAAGGCCGACAACGTGATTGAATATGTGAAGCGCAACGGCAAGACTTACATCCGCATCAACGACTATGAGAAACTTCGCGAATTGTTCGGTAAATTGCTCGCTGAGGTGCAACGCATCAAGAGCGAAGGCGACTATCAAGCCGGCAAGAAGTTGGTGGAAGACTATGGCGTGAAACTCGATCAAAACCTTCACCAAGAAGTGCTCAATAGATACAAGAACCTCGACATCGCTCCATATAAGGGCTTTGTCAACCCAGTGTATAAGCTCGTGAAGGATGCTAATGGCAACATCACCGACGTGACTATGAGCTTCACCGAAGGCTACGTTGACCAAATGCTCCGCTACTCTCGCGACTATTCTCCACTCACTAAGTGATAATGGCGATGCAAAGTTATGAGGAGCGCTTTGTGCGCAAGCAGTTTTTTGCTTATCGCAACGGTATGCTCGCCGAATCGATGCGCAATGCCGGCAACGTGCACAGCATGATATTCGGGCTAAATCTGCACCAGATAGTGGAGATTGCCGCGGGCGTGACGCAGGATGCCGCTCTGGCAGAATCGCTGTGGAGCGACACAAAGTGCCGCGAGGCGCGCTTGTTTGCGCCTATGGTGATGCCACGCGAGGCGTTGGCTGAGAACGATGCCGTGCGTTGGTGCGACTCTGTGGCCGACTATGAGGAGGCCGATGTGCTTTGCCACCGATTGCTTCGCTACGAGCCTTACGCACAAGATTTGGTGGAAACCTACCGCACGTCGGGCGATGGCTTGAAGCGCTATCTGGCATATCGATTGATGCTCAATCTGCTATCGATGGGCCGATATACCACCGAAGAGCAAGCCGAGAGCCTGGCAAAGGCCGAGATGGCAGATGCCGCACCGGCGCTCAAGAGCGTGCTGCTCTCGATTATCGACCTCATCGATTTCCGCCGCGAAAGCAAGTAAAACACAATACATTATAGAGAAAAGCCTCGCATTCGCGAGGCTTTTCTGATTTTCCCAATTCTGACATTGTTTTCACGCAGATTTTGCGGTATTACAGTGTTGTTGGGAACCAGCCGCTGGTGGGGGTACGGTCTGCTGCGTCCGTATAACACGCTGCTGCTCAATGTGATAAGTGCCATTCGGGTGCGGAAGAGTGTTGTACATCGGCCAACAGAAACCCTGGCTGATGGTATCCATCGGCACACAAATCCGAAGATATCTGAAAAATCTGCGGCATCTGCGTGAAATTCAGCACCAAAACCTCTGCCCAAGACGAGAAAAGCCTCGCATTCGCGAGGCTTTTCTATGTTGAATATGTAATGTTACGGGATTTACATCATGCCACCCATACCACCCATGCCAGGTGCTGCTGGAGCAGCAGGAGCAACAGGTTCTGGCTTGTCGGCAATCACACATTCGGTAGTGAGGAACATGCCAGCGATAGAAGCAGCGTTTTGCAAAGCTACACGAGTAACCTTAGCTGGGTCGATAACGCCAGTTTCAAAGAGGTTTTCGTATTTGTCGGTGCGAGCGTTGTAACCGAAGTCGCCCTTGCCTTCCTTAACCTTTTGAACGATAACAGCGCCTTCAAGGCCAGCGTTAGCAACAATCTGACGCAATGGCTCTTCGATAGCGCGGCGGATGATTTCGATACCAGTGGTTTCGTCGTCGTTTTCGCCCTTAAGACCTTCGAGGCTCTCGATGCAACGGATGTAAGCCACACCGCCACCAGGCACGATACCTTCAGCAACGGCAGCACGAGTTGCGCTCAAAGCGTCGTCTACGCGGTCTTTCTTTTCCTTCATTTCCACCTCAGATGGAGCACCGATGTAGAGCACTGCCACGCCGCCAGCCAATTTAGCGAGGCGTTCTTGGAGTTTCTCCTTGTCGTAGGTCGACTTAGTGGTTTCAATCAAAGCCTTGATTTGAGCCACACGTTCGGCGATGGCTTCCTTAGCGCCCGCGCCGTTAACAATCACGGTGTTCTCCTTGTTTACAGAGACCTTCTCAGCCGAGCCGAGCATGTCAACAGTAGCGCCTTCGAGCTTCAAGCCCTTTTCCTCAGAGATTACCACACCGCCAGTGAGCACTGCGATGTCTTCGAGCATATCCTTGCGACGGTCACCGAAAGCAGGAGCCTTAACGGCGCACACCTTCAATGAGCCACGCAAGCGGTTGACCACCAATGTAGCGAGGGCTTCGCTGTCAACATCTTCGGCGATGATGAGCAATGGACGGCCGCTCTTGGCAGTAGCTTCGAGGATAGGAAGCATATCTTGGAGGTTAGAAATCTTTTTGTCGAAGAGAAGAATGTAAGGATGATCCATTTCGCATTCCATCTTCTCAGTGTTAGTTACGAAGTAAGGAGAGATGTAGCCGCGGTCGAATTGCATACCTTCCACCACGTCAACGCTTGTGGTAGTGCCCTTAGCCTCTTCCACAGTGATAACGCCTTCCTTCTTCACCTTCTTCATTGCCTCGGCAATGAGCAGACCGATTTCGTTGTCGTTGTTAGCAGAGATGCGAGCCACGTTTTCAATCTTGTCGAAGTCGTCGCCCACCTCTTGAGCCTGCGCCTTGATGCCTTCCACCACCTTAGCCACAGCCTTGTCGATACCGCGCTTCACGTCCATAGGGTTGGCACCCGCAGCCACGTTCTTCAATCCGGTCGACACGATAGCCTGAGTGAGCAGAGTGGCAGTGGTAGTGCCATCGCCAGCGTCGTCGCCAGTCTTCGAAGCCACTTCCTTCACCAATTGAGCGCCCATGTTTTGGAAACGGTCTTCAAGCTCGATTTCCTTAGCCACGCTCACGCCATCCTTGGTGATGTGAGGAGCACCGAACTTCTTTTCCAAAATCACATTGCGACCCTTAGGGCCGAGAGTTACCTTCACTGCATTAGCCAATGCATCCACGCCCTTCTTGAGTTCTTCGCGGGCCTTAATATCGAATTTAATTTCTTTTGCCATGATAAAAATCTCCTTGTTACTTAAAATATTATTCTACGATTGCAAGAATGTCAGATTGGCGCATCATAAGATACTTCACGCCCTCGGCTTCGAGTTCTGTACCTGCATATTTGCCATAAAGCACGGTGTCGCCGGCCTTTACCACCATTTCTTCGTCCTTGGTGCCATTGCCAGTTGCGATTACTGTACCCTTAAGAGGTTTTTCTTTTGCTGAATCAGGGATGATGATACCGCCAGCAGTCTTCACTTCTGCCTCGGCTGGTTTGATAAGAACCCTGTCAGATAATGGTTTGATTGTCATAGTTCTAAGTATTTTTTTAGTTTTTAATATTTTAAAATTTGTGCTTACGCCCGCGCCCTGCGGCGTGGTGGGAGCGGCGCGGCGCCACAACAAGTGGCTCGCCAAGCGCGTCGCAAAGCAATATTACATAATATGTGCCAAAGTGCCCATCCCGCCAAATCTTTTGCCAATTTGTCACCTTTTTCGCTGCACACCAATACTTATCTTGTTACCTCCTCACCCACATAAACTATAGAAAGTGTCTGTACGCTCCCCCGATGTAGCACTCAATGCTAATTGGGTTAAAAAATGATTGGGCTTTGAAATTAATCCATTATCTTTGTGCTGTATGCACAGTGCGTGACAATGTGGAAGATAATATAGAGATGGTAGAAATTTACTTATGAAAAAGATGGCTATGGTACAAAAGAAATATACACAGGTACAGCAAGTGATAGATACTCTTCGTAAAATAGGAGGGTATGCTACTCTTGGTGAATTGTATCTTCGTGTAGATACAAAATCGTGGGCAACCAAGACACCTAATGAATCTATCAGAAGAATCGTGCAGCAATCTGATGAGATATTTAGAATACAACCAGGACTATGGGCTTTGGAAGATTGTCGTGAAGAAGTAATGCGTAAATTCGACATCTGTCCCAAGGAAGAAAAGAGTGTTGAGCAATTTACACACGGGTACTATCAAGGACTAATTATTGAGATTGGCAACATGAAGCATTATACAACTTATGCCCCTGCTCAAGACCAAAACCGTAAGTTCTTAGAAAAGCCTTTGAAAGATATTTGCACCACAATCCATATTCCCGAATTTTCATACGAGAAATTGACAGACAGGGCAAGGACGGTGGATGTTATTTGGTTCAATGAACGCAATATGCCAAATAGTTTCTTTGAAGTGGAACACTCGACGGACATTCAAAATTCTGTAGCCAAGTTTTGTGATTTACAAGACTTTCATAGCCGCTTTTTGATTGTTGCCCCACAGAATAGAAGGGAGCAATTTGACAAAGTGATGAGCAGAACGGCTTTTAAGGATGTAAAAAATCGTGTGAATTTTCATAGTTATGAGAGTATTTACAAGCAATACGAAATAATGTGTATGGCAGAAGCGAACGATGGATTTATCTAATTTTTGAGATCAAAAATTAACACTGCTCAGAAATGCGTAAAACTGGTAAGTGCCTATATGCCATTTTATTGTAAATAGCTGGAATTGATCTTTTTTGATCGCAAAAGTCAAATTATGATCTTTTGGGGTTTCACAAAGTATTTTGATATACATTTGCACCCCAGTATGGATTATCAGATACAAATAACAGAAAGTTTACGGCGTATAGAAACCGTTTCGGCAGATTCGGAAACCGAAGCGGTAGAAAGGGTTCGCCAATATTATAAGGAGGAAAAGATCGTACTTGATGCGGAGAATTTCGTGGCGGTGGATTTCTCTGTCAATAGTCAGAAATTGCAATCGTATTATAAATCGCCCAGCAATAATTTTGTCATAGCAAAAGGCGATTGTTTCAAACTTCTTAAAGAGTTTGACTTCAAATTCGATATGATTTATGCCGACCCGCCTGATTTCCTATCCAATGGTGGAATACCGTTGCAGAGCGGCAAAGTTGTTTGTGTGGATAAAGGCAAATTGCAAGAGGACATAATTGCTTTTAACATGGAGTGGTTGCGTTTATGTCGTGACAAGTTGAAAGATAACGGTACGATATGGATAAGTGGAACTTACCACAACATCTTTTCTGTTGCTAACTGCTTGACTGCACTTGGCTACAAGATTCTGAATGTAATTACTTGGGAGAAGACGAATCCAGCAGTCAATAATTCGTGCCGTTGCTTCAAATACTCTACCGAATATGTCATTTGGGCAAGAAAAATGCAGAAAGTGCCACACAAGTTTAATTATGGCTTGTTGAAAGAATTGAATGGCGGAAAGCAAATGACCGATGTCTGGAGAATACCAGACATCGGCCGGTGGGAAAAAACTTGTGGTAAGCATCCGACACAAAAAACATTGCGCCTTCTTGTTAGAATGATTCTTGCATCCACTAATCAGGGCGACTGGATTCTCGATCCATTTAGCGGAAGTTCCACAACAGGTATTGCAGCCAACCTGTGTGGACGACGATTTGCAGGACTTGAACAAGAGGAAGAATTTTGCAAGTTGAGTAAAGCAAGGCGTGATGAAATTGAAAATCTTAAGAGTTATGATTATTTGGTAAGTCATATTGAGGATTTGAAAAAGATGCAAGACCAATCAATGTTGAATGAATCAGTAAGTGGATATACACAACCTCCATTTTAACCAAATGACAGAATTGTGTTAGTGAGTGGCTGCGCTTCGCTATCATGCTAAGCCTGCGTATAGTATGGGCTTTATTGTCTCGGATGTGTTGCATTCTTGAACCCATAAGGAAGCGGTGGGGCTTCGTGTGGATCTAAAAAGGCTTAAATTGGGTGCGGGGGATCTAAGAAGATCTAAATTGTTTGCGCATTTCGTCGTGATCTCCGACCTTGCGGCAGTTAATCCTGATTCGGGATAATGCCCGAATGTGGATAATGTATTGTTTCACATCAAAAAAATGAATATCATGCAAAAAGAATGGATTTCTACTCCCGAATTGCTCGCTTACTTAAAGTGGCATCGTGATGATGAGGTGGAGTGTAGGCTTTATTTGGGTAATGGCATCGGGTCTACCCATTATTGGTATTGGGACTCGCAGTCGCACTTGTTTATGCACACTCGCGATTGGCCTTACTCGCCGTTCACCGAGCAGGAGGTTATGGAGTATTACGGCGGCTGCAAATGGATGATTGATATGTAGGGGAGAATGCGCTGGCTGGGGGAGTGATATTGTGGGGTGGGGTGGCGGTGATGTGGATTATGTTTTGTAAATTTGTAGTGATGGAATTGCCCGCTTGCCGTGCTCTAATCGATGACCCTTTGTCGAAAAACTCGGTACGCGTCGCTGACGTCAAAAATACTTCTGTCAGTACAGCTTAAATCTCGCCAAAAATACTTAACTTTGTGTCTAAGCATTAGTGCGTGAAATGGCCAAGAGTATTGCAACGACATAACGGCGAAGGCAGGAAACAAAAAAATGGAAGTTCCGACATAGTCGCTTAAAGGCTTTGGTCGGCCTCACTTAGCTACGTTGGCGCTTTCTTTTAACCCCATCTTCGAGCATCTCCCGGTGGAGAATATGGTTTTCTCCAATCAGCAACGATACTACGATGCTATTGCCGCATCTAACGCCGCCGGACAATCGGGACCGTTCATTGATTTTATGTTGACAGAGATTCGTGACACATTGGAGAAACATAAGGTCATAGAAAAAGTTCCTAATAAAGTTCCTAATAAAGTTCCTAATAAATCGGAATCCCGAGTGCTCGATTTACTATTGGAATCACCCGGTATAACTGCGTCTGCCATAGCCGCAGAGATAGGCGTGACCGACCGTGCCATAAGGAAAATCATCAGTTCTCTAAAGGAACAAGGGCTTGTGGAGCGTGTCGGAAGCAACAAATCCGGCTATTGGAAAGTCAATCGCTAAGAAATAATTATGGATAACGGGCAGATAATATTATTCCAGACGCAGGGAGGCGAGACGAAGATTGAGCGGAAAATTCCGATATAGGAAATAAGTCAAATCGTCGATGCTTAATAATTTGATTTATTTTATCGATGACCCGCTTGCCGGGGCGGGAGAAGAACACTAATGAAACTGTCGGGACCGCGTGGGCTCGGCGTAAAAACAATAAATTATGAACAAAAGAGAATACATACAGGCAAATAAGGAATGGTTGGCCGCAAAGGCTCAGGAAGAAGGCGTGTTGCCGCTTGATGGTGGCATCTACTATAAGGTGATAGCTAAGGGTCGCGACGATGGCAAGCATCCATCGCCTCGCAGCGTTATCACCGCGCACTACACCGGCTGGACCATCAACGGCAAGAAGTTTGACAGCAGCCGCAGCGGTGCGCCATTGGCATGCCGCCTGTGCGACCTGATAGAGGGTTGGATTATCGCCATGCAGCAGATGTGCGTGGGCGACCGTTGGGAGGTGTATCTGCCTGCCGAGAAGGCTTATGGCAAGTTCTCGCAACCGGGAATCCCTGGCGGAAGCACTCTGATATTCGACATCGAACTCACCGGTATAGCGTAACGCCACCGTGGGCGCCACGCTGGGGGGAACGGCGCCCGTATAACCGCTATTGAATGCGTCCCCATTTGGAATAGGAAAAATGGAATAAAGAAAACACAAAAAAAGAAATTTATAGTGAAGAATATGGATAAGCAACGGCAATATATAGCCATCGATTTAAAATCGTTTTTCGCCTCGGTGGAGTGCGTAGAGCGAGGCCTCGATGCGCTCACCACCAATCTGGTGGTTGCCGACATGAGCCGTACGGAGAAAACCATTTGTCTGGCCGTCACGCCGTCGCTCAAGGCTTATGGCATAGGCGGCAGGGCAAGGCTCTTTGAGGTGGTGCAGCGCGTGGCAGAGGTCAACAACGAGCGCCGCCGTCAGGCGCCGGGCTATGCCTTCCGCGGCAAGTCGTGGAGCGACGTGGAGCTGAAGGCGCATCCCGAACTGGCGGTAGACTACGTTGTGGCGCCTCCGCGCATGGCTCACTACATCAGCTATAGCACACGCATCTATAAGGTCTATCTGAAATACATTGCGCCTGAGGATATCCATGTATATTCTATCGATGAGGTGTTTATCGACGCCACCAACTATCTCGCCACCTACAAGATGACTGCCCACCAGTTGGCGATGACCATGATACGCGATGTGCTAAGCACTACGGGCATCACCGCCACGGCGGGCATAGGCACGAATATGTATCTCGCAAAAATAGCCATGGACATCGTGGCGAAGCATATTCCGGCCGACAGCGACGGGGTGCGCATAGCCGAACTCGACGAGATGTCGTATCGCCGCCAACTGTGGAACCACCGCCCGCTCACCAGTTTCTGGCGCGTGGGAGCCGGTATCGCCAAGCGATTGGCTGCCTACGACATCTACACGATGGGCGATATAGCGCGCCTATCGCTGCGCAACGAGAATTTCCTCTACCGCCTGTTTGGCGTGAATGCCGAGTTGCTCATCGATCATGCGTGGGGCTGGGAGCCGTGCACCATCGATGAGGTGAAAGCCTATCGCCCCGAAGCCACCTCGCTGAGCAGCGGACAGGTGCTCACCAGCGCCTACACGGTGGCTAAGGCCCGTGGGGGGGGGCAGGAGATG
>ERZ780141.1200-NODE-1200-length-15814-cov-11.785392_pt1 | contig 15814 bp, 13 predicted proteins | sample MGYA00433080_ERZ780141 | MGnify/ENA primary metagenome ERZ780141 (study PRJEB29588, sample SAMEA2154047) | human gut metagenome | biome: human gut; feature: human-associated habitat; material: faeces | place: Denmark | collected 2008/2010 ... | reverse complement strand
TAAGAGTCCGCGAGCCGAAAGGCAGGAGCCGTTGGAACTACGGCACCGACAGTGTTCCCTTGGTATGAGACGGTTTATAGAAGAACAACTATTGTGACATAAATGAATCTGGTGATTCTGTTTTATGATGCTACTTGGAGTTCCTCAGGAATAGTTCTCGAAAGGGTAAGTCTGGATGGAAGAAGATGACGACTGACTTCGCGCGTGCAAATGCGTGAGACAGCGTTTGAAGCCTTGAATTGTATGCCATGAGTAACAGTTTAAGGCTTTTTTATTTTATGAAGAAAAACTTCATCCTCATGGGCATCACAATTCTTATGGCCACACCAGCTGTGTGCGCCACAGATGTCCATGGCAACGTAAAAAACGGCGATAAAGCAGCCGTCAAGACAGAGTCGGAGAAAAATGACACCCCGGAAACGACCCTGAACCTCCGCGAGGCGGTCATCAACGCCTATTTTGCCAATCAGAACCGTACCGCTTTGCGCCTTGTGACCATCGATGAGAAACAACTTCGCGACAGGGGAGCCTCGCGCACCTATCCGGAACTTCTGAAAGGCCTTCCAAGCCTATACGCCACATCTGAAGCCGGAAGCTATGGCGATGCCAAACTGAATATCCGCGGTTTCGGTCAGGAAAACATCGCTGTCCTTCTGAACGGCATCCCGATCAGCGGCCTGGTAAGCGGCGGAATGTATTGGAACAACTGGATGGGCCTCGCTGATGCTACCTGGGCTGTCCAGGTCCAGAAAGGAGTGGGCGCGTCAATGCTCTCAGACGGTTCAGTAGGCGGCTCTGTAAACATCATCACGGAATCACCATCCGACGACTTCTCATTCGAAATAGGATTATACGCCACGATCTATCCAAAATCATCAGGATCCGGCAGCATTGGCGCAGGCCCTTTTAAAGAATACATTAAATTCAACAGCGGCGCCCTTCCGCATGGCTGGTCCATGAACCTCATGGCATCGTATGTCGGCGGAAAGGGCTATGTCCAGTCGACTTCGGTGAGCTCATACGCCTATATGCTGAACATCGCCAAAAACTTCGGAACTGAACACCATCTCATATTCACCGCATTAGGCTCTCCGGAACGTCACGAACAACGCTCCTCCAGACTAAGTGCTGAAGAAGTAGAAAAATATGGCAGAAATTACAGCAAAAACTGGGGCTATCGTGATGGTAAACCCTTCAATATCAGCTTGAATAATTACTTTAAGCCATATTTCACCATCCAGCATATCTGGGACGGGGAACGTGTCTCCATGAAAAACTCCATCTATCTTGCAATCGGAAACGGCGGCGGTAGATGGTCAGAAACCAAGGGAAAACCTATCTCTTCATACGTTACTGGCGACGGACACATCGACTGGGACAAAGTCATTGACACAAACCGGAACGAGGATGGGTCGGCGAAGAACATTTTGAGCCAATACATGGCAGGGAATACGCAGTTGGGCGCGATAGCCAGCCTGGAATACAGACTTTCAAGAAATTGGAAAATCGGCGGCGGCGTGAACGCCCAGCTCTATCATACTTGGGAGCATGAGAAAATTACGGACCTTCTCGGGGCGGACTGGTGGTATGAAGACTATGCCTCCAAATCCCTCGCGGGAGTGGCAGGACGCGATTGCGTGAAAAAAGTAGGGGACTATGTGAGGACAAACAATGGTAAACGAATCTACCATGGAACTGCCTATTTTACAGCTGCTTACGAATCTGATAAACTGAACGCCGACTTGGGTGTTTCCGTTTTTGGCAGCTCCAATCAGCGCTGGGATAAATATAATTACATTGGCGACAACGTAGATAGCGACGTTGCTCACGGATTCGGGGCCAGCATAAAAGGCGGCGTGCTTTACAAAGTCGGACGCAGAAATAGCATCTACGCTAACGGCGGATGGTACAGCCGTTTACCATATAGCAACGTATGGTTTTCTTCGGGAAACAACGAGATTACCCACGGCGTGAAAAACGAAAAGAACATCCTCGGCGAACTCGGCTGGAAATATGTGTGGAACACCGGAAAAGTAGAACTGACAGGTTACGCCGCATGGTGGAAAAACAGAACATTGATGTCCGGAAAATACCGTCAGCTGGACGCGGAAGATGCCCGATATATGGTTACCGGACTCGACGCGTTGCACACCGGAATCGAGCTTAGCGCCTTCCAGAGGGTCTCCAATTGGTTGGAAGTCAATGCCTTCGCTTCGATCGGAAACTGGCGCTGGAAGAATGACGTGAATGCCATAATCTACGACGACTATTCAGGAATCGAGATGGGTCGGGTCAATGTTTTCTGCGACAATCTCCCTGTAGCGGATGCCCCTCAGACTCAAATCGGCGCATCTCCGAAGTTTATGCTTCCGGCTGGTTTTACTGCGACTGTCGATTGGCAGTTCAATGACCGTATGTATGCTGATTTCGACCCACTTACGAGAAATAATCCGGATGATCGTGAACATTCATATCGTTACCCAAGCTATCATCTTTTCGGGGCATCTGTCTCTTGGGTGAAAGCGTGGAAAATTAACGCGGACCGGAAAATTAGTCTGAATGTATTCATGCGTGGCGACAATCTTTTCGACACCACATACATCGAGAGAGGAAAAGATGGTGCGAACCATGATCTGGCAACATTCCGCGGCTACTGGGGATTCGGAAGAACTTTCTCATTTGGCGTCAGAATAGTTCTATAGGGATACTAAACCGGTTTTTAATTTTAACAAATGCTGGATTTCGCGTATATTTGTATTTAGTACCAAAATTATTTGCAGATATATGAACAAGACAGGCGAATACAAGTTTACGATAATTGTTCCGGTCTACAATGAAGTAGACAATATATACGCATTGGAAAAGGCCATTTCGGAGTTTCTCCCTAAAAGCATCTATAAAGCTTGTGCGCTTTTTGTCAATGATGGTTCATCAGACGGCAGTCTGGCGCGAATCCAGGAAGTTTGTGCACGAAATAAAGATTTCTATTATATAAGTTTTGTAAAGAACGCAGGATTGAGTGCTGCTATCAAGGCAGGTTTCGATTATACTTGCTCTGACTATGTCGGCTACATGGATGCGGATCTCCAGACCACTCCGGACGATTTCAATCTCCTCCTCGAAGGCATTGACAAAAACAGTATGATGATCGGAATTCGTGCGAACCGACAGGATACTTTCTTCAAGCGATTCCAGTCGAAATTCGCGAACGGCTTCCGCAAGATGATGACCCATGATGGGGCGACGGATACGGGATGCCCGCTCAAGGTGCTCAGGACGGATGTGGCCAAGCGTATTCCGATGTTCAAAGGCATGCACAGGTTCCTTCCTGCATTGGTCCTTCTTCAGGATGGCGGCTGTTATGGTCAAGTGCCTGTAAGACATTTTCCTCGCGTGGCCGGCAAATCGAAATATCATCTCTGGAACAGGCTTTTCGGACCTTTCGCTGACTGTTTTGCTTACAGATGGATGAAGCCGCGCTATATCAACTATAAGGTGGGGGAGAATAATCTGTAGTTTATGGCGGATATTCATAACATTTCGGCAGGGATCATACTGGCAATCGGTTTTACCGCCCAGTTGTTCTTCTCGCTGAGGACTCTTTTCCAGTGGTGGAAGTCGGAGAAAGCCAAAAAAGTGGTTTCTCCGTCTGCTTATTGGGTTTTGAGTGTCATCGGCTCTTATCTGTTTTTCGTCTACGGAATCCTGCGGGATGATTTTTCCATCGTTCTCGGACAGTTGATTTCATATTACATATATCTGTGGAACCTGAACGCAAAGGGCATTTGGAAACGCTTAGGTCTTGTGTTACAGACGATTCTGCTCGCGACGCCCGTCGTGGCCGTGTTGCTTATGATACAGGATGCACAGACATATGTCGCCAATTTCTTCAGAAACGAGGATATTCCGTTCTGGCTCGTGATCTTCGGTTCGGCTGGTCAGATAATTTTCACGCTTCGTTTCGTATACCAATACATTTACTCGCACAGGCGTCACCAGTCGACGCTTCCGACCGGATTCTGGGGCATCAGCCTGTTTGGTTCCAGCGTGATTATCGCTTACGGAATCTTCCGTCTGGATCCTGTGCTCATTTTGGGCCAATCATTTGGTTTTGTGGCATATATACGTAATCTCGTCATAGGTTTCAAGGAAAAACATGAAGTTAAAAAATAACTATTTCGCAAAACATCCGTTGGTCGCGGTCTTTTTGTTTACTTTCATCTGTCTTCTCCCGGAGATGCTGATGAGAGACTTTACTCCGTCCAACGAACTGAGATATCTGAGCATAGCTGATGAAGCGCTCAGAGACGGTCATTTCTTCGCATTCTTCAATCATGGGCTGGCCTATGCCGACAAACCGCCTCTATATATCTGGCTGGTAATGCTTTGCAAGGTGCTTTTCGGTACGCATTCCAGCCTCGCGCTCAGTATGTTGTCCGTCGTTCCTGCATTCGTAATCGTTTGGCTGATGGACCGTTGGGTTATGTCCAATGCCAAGGCTACTGACAGGATGGCTTTGGCTATTCTCTTGCTTACCAGCATAATGTTCCTCGGAACCATGGCTGTTATCCGTATGGATATGCTGATGTGCATGTTCATCGTTATGGCGATGTTTACTTTCTGGAGAATGTATGAGCTTGATAGTGATGGACTTGAAGATCCGCGCAACGCTGCTGTCTATAAGAAATGCAGCTGGCTTCTGCCTGTATGGATATTCATGGCGCTCTTCACGAAAGGCCCTGTTGGACTGCTTGTTCCGCCACTTTCCATCATAGTTTTCCTCGCCGTAAAACGCAAATGGCGTGAGATCGGCAAATATCTCGGATGGAAAACCTGGGGCGTAATCGCAGGACTCTGTATCGTCTGGTTTTCATGCGTTTACATCGACGGCGGCAAATCTTACTTGGACAATTTGCTGTTCAAGCAGACCATGGGACGTGCTGTCAATGCTTTTACTCATAGCCGTCCGTTCTGGTTTTATGCGGTCGCAATACTTTGGTGCATAGCTCCTTATACATTTTTGTTACTCGGTGCGCTCGGTATATCGATCTGGCCAAGACGCCATAAGAATGTGGAGATTCCTGCGAGGGAAGTAAAGTCTGACAAAGAGGTGCTCTTCTTGAGTGTAATTTTCACTACATTCCTGATGCTCAGCATGTTCAGCTCGAAACTTCCAGTCTATCTCGTGCCGATTTTCCCGTTCCTCGCATACCTGTTCCCGCTCGTCATAAGCCGCAAAGGCGCCCGCCTCTGGGTCGGCTGGGCGATAGGAATACCTGCTGCAATCCTGATGCTCGCCGGACTCGCATGCCTGCTAATTCTTTCTGGTATTGTCAATGCCGATGTAATTCATTCATTGACAGGTGAATATACTTTCATATTTTCGGCGCCTGTCAAGATCGCCGCTGTTTTATGTCTTGTAGGCAATGCGATTGCGATATGGTTCCTTATCAGAAATAAGCAGTGGAATCTTCCTGTCTTTATGGTAGGATCTTCATTACTGTTAACGATTTACGCTGCCTCAGGTGTGCTGTCTTCAGCAAATGCCTATATGGGTTATAGAGAAATTTGTAGGGAGGTGCCTACAGGTACGGAAGTAGTGACGCTGTTCCTTCATAGACCTGAAAACATAGATGTTTATGTCGGACGCGAAACTACGAATTTGGGCAAGGATCTCGATGCCTTCTTAAATATGGCTGCAGACAGTACAAGGGCATTGACCCTAATCACGAAAGAATCCGAATTGGACAAACATCCTGAATTGCGGGAATTTGTATATAGTTCAGGCACAGCGGCTTTCTCCGGTCCTTATTGCACGGTTACCCGCATTCCGGGTCATCGTCCTGTCAGAAATGAAGTTGCGCCGGAAGGTGTTAAAATAGACGAATAATGAGAATTTTAGTTACCGGTGCGGCCGGATTCATAGGCTCACGACTTTTGCAGAAATTGGCAGAAGAGGGACATGAGGTCCTCGGTTTGGACAACATAAATGATTATTATAATGTAGAACTTAAGTTCGGACGTCTGGTAGACTGTGGCATTCACAAGCCGATTGTTTCCAAGAGTCTGATCAATAGTTCGAAGTATAAAAATGCAGGGTTTATAAAAATGGATCTCTGCGATAAGACAGCGTTGGATATTATGTTCAAGGAGGCGAAGTTCGACACTGTGGTGAATCTTGCTGCGCAGGCAGGTGTAAGGTATTCTATTTCAAATCCTTACTCTTATCTGCATAGTAATCTTGAGGGTTTTCTGAATGTGCTTGAAGCCTGCAGGAATTTCGGCGTGAAGCATTTGGTTTTCGCTTCTTCCAGCTCTATTTATGGTCTTAATTCGAAAGTCCCTTATTCAGAGGCTGACAAGGCTGATTCTCCAGTGAGTCTCTATGCTGCCACCAAGAAGTCAAATGAGCTTATGGCTCACGCTTACAGTAAGTTATATGGCTTCAGGTGTACAGGATTACGTTTCTTTACGGTTTATGGACCGTGGGGGAGACCTGATATGGCTCCGATGTTGTTCTCCAGAGCTATTTCTGCCGGGGAGCCGATAAAGGTGTTCAACAACGGGGATATGCTCCGCGATTTTACTTATATCGATGATATCGTGGATGGAACTTCGAGAGTGGTTCTAGGTGAGCCTGTCGACCATGGTGAGGTTCCGTTCAATGTCTACAATATCGGTTGCTCTCATCCGGTGCGACTGATGGACTTTATAAAAGAGCTTGAGGAATCGCTTGGCTGTGAGGCTATTAAAGAGTTTTTGCCAATGCAGCCGGGGGATGTTTATGAGACGTATGCTGATACGTCAGCCCTGGAACGAGATTATGGTTACAAGCCTACCACTACCTTACATGAAGGCGTGGAAAAATTCATAAGTTGGTTCCGTTCAGATAGAAATCCATTAAAATAATTATCATGCAGAAACTTGATTTTCAGCCTAAATTCTTTTCCTGTATCAAGAATTACAACAAAAACACATTCATGTCCGACTTGATGGCCGGTGTGATTGTGGGTATTGTTGCTCTTCCTTTGGCGATTGCATTCGCCATAGCTTCCGGCGTTTCCCCTGAGAAGGGTATTGTAACAGCTATTATCGCCGGATTTATCGTATCATTCCTCGGAGGAAGTAAGGTTCAGATTGGTGGTCCTACCGGTGCTTTCATCGTAATAGTTTATGGTGTTATTCAGCAGTATGGCCTTGCAGGACTGACAGTTGCGACGATGATTGCAGGTGTCCTGCTGATTCTTATCGGTGTTTTCAAATTAGGAACTGTCATTAAATTCATTCCATATCCTGTAGTCATAGGTTTCACCAGCGGTATCGCAGTTACTATCTTCACTACTCAGATGGCAGATGTGTTCGGCCTGAATTTCGGTGGTGAAACAGTTCCAGGTGACTTCATAGGTAAATGGATGTTGTATTTCAGACATTTGGATACCATAAACTGGTGGGATGCAGGTGTTTGCGTTATAAGCGTGTTGATTATCGCTCTGACACCGCAAGTGTCCAGGAGGATACCTGGTTCTCTTGTGGCCATCATATTTGTGACTGTCGGTGTCTGGGTAATGAAAACATATTTCGGAATCACCGGCATTGACACAATCGGTGATAGATTTTCGATAGATTCACATCTGCCGAAGGCAGTCATTCCGGCCCTCGATTGGGAGGCGATCAAGAATCTTTTCCCGATAGCGGTGACGATTGCGGCGCTCGGAGCGATCGAGTCTTTACTCTCTGCGACGGTGGCGGACGGTATGATCAGCGATCATCATAACTCTAATACTGAGCTGATTGCGCTTGGTATCGCAAATATGGTAACGCCTTTGTTCGGCGGTATTCCGGCTACCGGTGCTATCGCGAGGACGATGACGAATATAAATAATGGCGGACGTACGCCTGTAGCGGGTATGATCCATGCGGTCGTTCTGCTGCTTATCTTGCTCTTCCTCATGCCTTTGGCGCAGTTTATCCCTATGGCTTGCCTGGCCGGTGTGCTGGTCGTGGTTTCCTACAATATGAGCGGATGGAGGACCTTCAAGGCGCTTTTGAAGAATCCTAAGTCAGATGTTACCGTGTTGCTCATAACTTTCTTCCTCACAGTGATTTTCGACCTTACTGTGGCTATCGGCGTTGGACTTTTGCTGGCTTGTATCCTGTTCATGCGCCGTGTCATGGAGACTACTGAGATTTCGGTTATCAAGAACGAAATAAAGGTGCAGGATGAGTCGGGCATACATTCTTACGATGAGGGTCTTACAATTCCTAAGGGCGTGGAAGTTTACGAGATCAATGGTCCATATTTCTTCGGTGTGGCTACTCAGTTCGAGGAGCTTATGGATGAGTTCCGTGACAAGTCGAAGGTCCGTATCATCCGTATGAGAAAGGTGCCTTTCATCGATTCCACCGGAATCCATAACCTTGCGAATTTGTGCGAGATGAGCAGCAAGAGGAAGATAACGGTGGTTCTTTCCGGCGTTAATCCTAAGGTACACAGCGCTTTGCAGAAAGCTAACTTCTATAATATCCTGGGCGAGAAGAATATTTGTCCTGATATCAATGTCGCTCTTGCACGTGCTAATGAGTTGCTGAAGGAGACATCCAACGAATAAATTTTACCATGCCGGATATAGCATATATCATTTTGCTGACTATCGCGGCCAGTTTTATCCAACGCACGACCGGTTTCGGGTTCGGTATTTTCATTATGACAATGCTGCCGTTCCTGATGCCGTCGTACGGGGAAGCTACTACGCTCTCAGGTTTGTTGGCATTGACCACGTCCTCAGTGGTTATGCTGAAGATGTGGAGACTGATTTCGTGGAAGCGGCTCATGCCTGTACTGCTGACGTTCATTCTGGTCTCTTCGGTGGCGGTGACTTTGCTGAAGTACTTGGATGATAGGCTTTTGCGGCATATTTTGGGCTTTGTGCTGATTCTGGTCAGTCTGTATTTCGTCATCTTGAGTGAAAGGATTCACATACGACCTACGATTCCTGCTGCATTGTGCACAGGAACATTAAGCGGTATTCTTGGCGGGTTTTTCGGGATGCAGGGACCTCCGGTGGTGCTGTATTTCCTTAATTCTGAGCCGGACAGGGATCATTATATGGCGATAGCGCAGGGTTTCTTCGTCCTGGGAAATCTGTCTATGACGATAACGCGTGCGTGCAACGGGTTCTTTACAAGCGCGGTTCTCCATGATTATGTGTTCGCGTTATGCGGAATAATGGTCGGGACATGGCTTGGCGGTATCGTTTATCGCCACATCCCGACCAAATTTTTCAGATATGTCGTCTATGGTTATATCGGCGTCAGCGGTGTTATTCTTTTGCTGACGGTGTGAGTTTTTTTTATGACAGAACCATTTCCTGACATCGCCAGTTTAGTGCAAACAACTGAGAGTTTTTATTACTCTCGATGTATGACTGAACCACTTGCCTGATGTGTCGCAAGTATCAGGACTTCAGCGATTTGCACATGTTTCGGTGCGGAAGCTGCATAGTAAGCCACGTCTGCGATATCTGCTCCTGTGAGCGGCTGAATTCCTTTATATACATTTTCTGCGCGTTGTGAATCGCCATGGAATCGGACGTTACTGAAGTTTGTTTCCACGAGACCGGGTTTGAGGTTTGTGACGCGTACTGCAGTGTCTGCAACATCGATGCGGAGTCCGTCAGAAAGAGCTTTGACGGCGGCTTTGGTAGCGCAATACACGTTTCCGCAGGCGTATGCCGCATCTCCGGCCACACTTCCAATGTTAATGACATGTCCTTCGTTACGTTTTACCATTCCCGGAACGATGAGTCGTGTCATGGTAAGCAGACCTTTTATGTTTGTGTCTATCATGGTGTTCCAGTCGACAGGATCGCCTTCGAATTCTTTGTCCAGACCAAGCGCAAGACCTGCGTTATTTATCAGCACGTCCACGTTTCTCCATTCCGGTTCCAGTGAGTTTATCGCCGCCTCCGCTGCATCAGCGTCACGGACGTCGAAGGTCAATGTCTTTACTTTAGTTCCTTGAGCCTCAATGTCTTCTTTGATGGCTGCCAGCTTTTCAGCACGGCGACCGGTGATGATCAAGTCATATCCGCCATCAGCGAATCTTCTGGCACAAGCTTCTCCGATTCCGCTTGTCGCTCCAGTTATCAATGCAATCTTTTTCATGAAATTTGATGTTATTTCTGTTTAAGTTGGTCAATGATGTCTTTTGACAGTTTTTCTTTGCTGTCACCGAGAATCAGAAGGATGATGATTATCCATAGTGGGGAAAGTACCCAGGTTAACAACACCCAGCCAAGTGCACTTCGGCCTCTGTTTCTTGCCATGCTTGCCGGTATGTGGATCCAGAAGAGCCACAATACCACTAAAATGGCAACTGATACGATGATTAATGCAGCATCTGTCATATGTCGATATAAACTATTTTTGGTTATTATATCTGCAAATGTACAAAAAATACGGAAAGTGTTGCGTTATCGCCGGCGGTCGGGAGGTCCCGGCGGAGACCTTCGCTGGCGCTCATCCCTCCGGCTGGCGCCGGCATATAGTCGTGGGCACGGGTCTCCGCCTGGACCGTGCGACCGCCTCTGAAAAGACGCATGGAGAGAATGTGTTTAGCAAGTTCTACTGACGATGTCGATGTAGAGGAATGCTGACTTTTTTGGTTATTATTGGAAAATAAAGAAGCCCCTGAGGTGTCTCAGAGGCTTCTTTTGGAGAGGTCCTAGCGGAACACTTTTATAGAAACTATTGTAAGATACTTTCCATTAAAGTGCTTATTTTCAATGGAAGTTGGATAAACCGTCTGGTACAGCCAAGGATACCTTATAACGTCAAACTACCGAATAAATTAACGCCAAATTACCGAAAAATTTAACGCCAAATTGCCGAAAATTGAAATAATGAATTAATTTTGTGCTCATTAAGATATGAGAGAAATGAAGAATTACAAGCGCAGAATTATGGACAGTTTGTTGGAGAAGAAACTCCAAGCCAAAGGAGCTGTCCTTATAGAAGGGCCAAAGTGGTGTGGAAAGACTACTACTGCGGAAGAAATAGCAGCTAGCAAGATAATGTTAGCTAAACCGGATATCAAGGATCATTTTAGGAGTCTTTTGGAAATAGATTCTGATGCTGCACTTGCCGGAGAAACACCTATGCTCATCGACGAGTGGCAAACTGTTCCTAAGTTATGGGATGCAGTACGATATACTGTTGACCATCGTCATGCTATGGGACAATTCATCCTCACAGGTTCAGCAGTGCCTGATACAGATGCAGAAAAAGAAAGAGAACACTCTGGCACAGGTCGCTTCGCCTGGCTTACTATGCGTCCAATGACATTGTTTGAGTCAGGAGAGTCGAACGGAACGGTAAGCCTTGGTGAACTATTCCAAGCTCCCGAAAAGATTCTACAAAAGAATGCTCTGAAACTTTCTGACATAGCATTCCTCATATGCCGAGGAGGCTGGCCAATTGCTGTTGGTTTGCCAGAAGAAGCCGCACTGGAGCAGGCATTTGACTATTACGACGCAGTTACAAAAGAAGACGTCACCAACGTGGATGGAGTCAAGAGAGCTTCTGAAAGGGTTCAACGCCTTATGCGAGCATATGCCCGTCATCAAGGTACACAAGCATCTATTGCTACCCTAAAAGAGGACCTGAAAAATAATGACACGACAACTTTGGACGAAGACACCATCAGTTCATATCTTGATGCATTGAGAAAGATATTTGTCGTTGAGGACATGCCCGCTTGGAACCCGAATCTACGTTCAAAAACTGCAATCCGTACTACAGACACTCGTTACTTTGTGGATCCATCGATTGCAACCGCAGCACTTGGTCTAGGTCCTACTGATTTGATGAATGATCTCAACACAATGGGATTCTTCTTTGAAGCTATGTGCGTAAGAGACTTACGTGTCTTTGCTGAAGCCTTGAATGGTAAAGTCTACCATTATCGTGATAAGAGCGGATTGGAGTGTGATGCCGTAGTCCATCTTCGCAACGGACAATATGGCCTAATTGAAATCAAACTAGGAGGAGATTCTCTGATTAAGGAAGGTGCCGAAATACTTAATGAATTAGCTAATCAGATTGACACAACACGTATGAAGTCTCCAGCTTTCAAGATGATCTTGACAGCGACTGGGGAATATGCATACCGGCGCACTGAAGATGGAATCTACGTTGTTCCTATTGGATGTTTGAAGCCGTAATAAAACTGAAGAATCTCTATCCTATATTGAATCTGAGTTTTTCAATTTAGTATACCTATAATTCCTGATTATCCACTTTCGGGCTGGCAGGACGGCCTCGTTTCCGGGAGACCGGCTTGGCTTTGCAGACGGAGGCAGAGGTGGATAATCCTGAAAAACAGCAGCTGGTTGTAGGGTTGTATTGTTTTACGGTCTCGAAGCCGGTGAAGCCAGCTGCAATGAGTTCGTCGTACTGGAACATGGCTCTTATTTAGCGTTTGATACTGTTGCCGGAGTTTCGTCACGATTGACTGTGAACCAGCTTGGATAGTTCTTGACGCGGGCGCTAATCTGGCTTGCTGGAACAGGGGTTCTGTCTTGACGCGAATACAGGTTGCGGGCATTGATCTGCTTTGCGATTTCTGTGAATGTGAGCGGCCTGCCGGCTTCTTTAATGACCATTTCAATGGCCTCGTGCAATTTCAGTTCTAACATGGGTTTGGAGGTATTGATTGTTTGAGGTTCTTCTTCGTCGCCGTCCTCGTTCCATCCTTTCTTAAGAAGGATAGTGAGTTCTGCAGACTCTTTCATTTTGTTCTTGCGGGCCTCGGCGATTGCTCTTACGCAGGCTGCTTTTTCTGCCGGGCTCAAGCTTTCCTGATTCAGTTCAAACTCGTCACGCAGTTTGTCCTCTGCCTCTACGGCTTCTTTATAGGATGTGACCGCGAAAAGAAGTTTGTCAAACTCATGCTTCGAGTCCATGATAGGCATGTCGCCAAACATACAGTACATGATTTCTACACCGACTTCCATATTGAACTTGATGGCCCAGGCGGCATTGATATATTTGTCTCCACTGAGAACGGCGTACAACTGAGTTGGTGTGACGCCATTATCACGTGCGAAATCATTAAGTTGTTTCCCACTCTGCTTGAAGAGGTTCTTGATTGTCTGCGCTACGTCTTGTGATGTGTGTTTCTGATTCATGCTTGATTTGGTTTACGCTGCAAATATAAGCAAAGGATATTTAATATCAAGCGAAATAATATATTTTCTATATTTTTTTGAATTTAAATATACAAACACCTATATTTAAGACCTTGCTAGGCAGCGGCGGAGATAATCGGTCCAAATAGTCGATATCGCAGTTCTGCCAAACTCCACACACGGCCTTTGACCCGAGATCTTTCATGGCAACCCTGGCCAGATCATCAGCGAGAAGGTCTGCTTGGCAAGGGGAACATCATCGTCCTCCTCTACGAGAAGTTCGGCATCATAGCCTCGATCTCTCAAGTCTGCTACAATGATAGTAATGTCCAAAATAGCAAAACCCCTCTCAGCATCGCTGAAAGGGGTTTTCTGGAGGTGCCTAGCGGAATCGAACCGCTGTAGCAGGTTTTGCAGACCTGTGCCTAACCGCTCGGCCAAAGCACCATGTTTTCGTTTGGGATTACAAAGGTAGGTATATTTTTTAATATTCCAAAACTTTTCGGAATAATTTCAACATAATATAAAATATAGGGTAATGTCGATAATTTTTCCTACTTTTGTTTTCAATTAGTAAGCATGAAAAAATAGGTTGGTAAAGATTTGTGAAGGATTTTTGAGGATAGATTTCTTTTCGAAGAAGGAGTGTACTGGACGTACACGACTGATGAGAAAAGGAATATAGACCGAAAAGACGAACAAAGATTACCAAGTTATTTTTTAATGATTACTATTAATGAAAAGAGACGAAATAAGTTTTTTAACTGAAACTCTATGGCTGAAATGACTGATGCACAGCTGTTAACGCCACGGAAACAACGAATGAGACATGAACTGGCTAATAGAACTTTTTACTGAGCAGACTTACTTACAGGCGATTCTCGTCATTTCACTGATTTGTGCAGTGGGACTGATGTGCAGCAAAATCAAGATTAAGGGAGTGACATTGGGAATCACTTTCGTGTTTTTTGCAGGCATTCTCGCTGGACACTTTGGACTCAATATAAATCCACAAATGTTGGCATTGGCCCAAAACTTCGGGCTCATCCTGTTCGTGTACGCACTGGGCGTGCAGGTCGGACCGAGCTTCTTCCCTTCATTGAAGAAAGGCGGTATCCGGCTGAATCTCTTGGCGTTGGGAGTTTTGGTGCTTGGAACGGCGATGGCGCTGGTCGTATGCATGGTGACTGATATTTCGTTGCCTGTCAGCATCGGACTCTTGACAGGAGCTGCCACCAATACGCCCATGCTGGGAGCCGCACAGCAGTCTCTTTTGGAAATTAATCCTGAAGCTGTGGACGCGTCCAATGAGATGGCGATAGCTTGCGCAGTCGGTTATCCTTTTGGACTCATCGGTGTAATAATCTGCGTGATCCTTCTGAAATTCATTTTTAGAAAACAAGGTGAGAAGCCTAAGGAAACTCATAATAATCAGACATTTATAACAGAGTTTAGAGTAAGCAATCCTGCAATATATGGGAAGACTATCAAGGAGATTATGAAGGATGTTGCAGTGAGAATGGTAGTCTCCAGAGTCTGGAAATATGATAAAGATGCTTCTGACAGCGAGGAGAATAAGGGAATGGTCATTATCCCTAATGGCGATACGGTGTTGGAAGAAGGCGAGCACGTTCTTGTACTCTGTCGAGAGCCGGAAGTAGGTGTTGCGGAAAAACTGTTCGGACAGACATTGAACAAAGACTGGAACAAGAAAGACATCGACTGGAACCATATCGACGGTTCACTGGTCTCCAGGCATGTGCTTGTCACGAAGCCACATCTGAACGGCGCAAAACTCGGTGACTTGCATTTGAGAAACGCTTACGGCATAAATATCACGAGGGTGAATCGTGCCGGTATAGATATTCTGCCATCCAGCAATCTTCATCTGCAAGTGGGTGATAAACTGACGATTGTGGGTAGGGAAGTGGCTATCGACAAAGTTGCTTCGGTACTTGGAAATCAGGAGAAAGAGCTCCGTAATCCGAATTTGTTCTCACTTTTTGTAGGTCTTATCATAGGTATAATCTTCGGAAGCATCCCGTTCGCTATTCCGGGAATGAGCGTTCCGATCAAACTCGGTATCGCCGGAGGACCTATTATTGTGGGTATCTTGATGGGCGCGTTCGGCTCACGGATGGGCTTTACTACATATACTACCAGAAGTGCCAACCTTATGCTAAGGCAGATTGGCCTTACCGTCTACTTGGCAGGTCTGGGACTTAGCGCGGGACCTGGATTCTTCGAGACCGTATTCCAGCCGCAAGGTGTTCTCTGGATTGTAATCAGTATACTGATGGCGATAATTCCGGTGCTCATAATAGGTTACATAGCGACCAAGTTCTGCAAGACGTCATACGCTTCGAATGTCGGTATGCTTTGCGGCGCGATGGCCAACCCGATAGCGTTGAACTACGCGCTCAGCACTGTGGAAGATGACGAGCCTTCCGTTTCTTATGCAACTGTGTACCCTGTAGGTATGTTTCTACGCGTGATAACTGCGCAGATGATTATGCTGCTCTGCTGCTAAGGTTCTTTTGGGAGACGTTCACCACGTGTCTTTTCGGAGGCGAGCAGAGGTCCCGGCGGAGACCCGTGGTCACCCATGACCTCGTAAATGGGAGGAG